>WBZV01000041.1_pt1 | contig 89579 bp, 85 predicted proteins | sample 5204221 | NCBI WGS metagenome assembly WBZV01 (sample SAMN12344360, study PRJNA552823) | activated sludge metagenome | biome: Activated sludge suspended growth; feature: Nitrification reactor; material: Wastewater; isolation source: activated sludge from nitrification reactor of wastewater... | reverse complement strand
GCCACCGATTGGCGTTCTGCTGCTTCGCGGGCGCGCCTGGCTGCCTCTTCCAGCGGTTGGTTGATCACCGCGATCCTGCGTCGGGCGATCTCTTCCGCCTCATGGATCGCGGCGTCCACATCCGACGCGTTACCGCCGTCGGGTGCGCGCAGCGCGTCCAGGCGCTTCTTCGTCTCGGTGAGCTCGCGGTTGACCTGGGCGATCCGCTCGGCGGGACCGGTCGCTAGCTGATCGAGCGCCTTGTCCAGCTGGCTGCGTTGGGTGGCGAGCACATCGGCGCGCCGTTCGGCCTCGGCAGCAAGCCTGCCGGCCTCGGCGCGCCCACGTTCTTCCGCCGCGGCTTGCGCTTCCGCCTCGCCGATGCGGGTCAGTGTCGCCAGTTCCTGCTCCAGCGCCGCCACCCGCTGGCGCTGCTCGTCGATGGCAAACCGCTGCCCCAGCAGCGGCGTGCCCGGTCCGCCTGCTTGCAGGCGCGCGAGTTCGTCGCGCGCTTGCGCCAGCTGTGCCGTTGCCGTGGAGATGCGCTGGCCGATCGGATCGTCCTCGATCGCGGACGCGATCCCCTCGATCGCGCCGGACAGCAGGTCGAGCGCGCCTTGCGCGATGGAAGTCACCGCCGGGGTGCGGCCGATCGTCTCCAGCAGGTTGCCCCAGGCATCCTGCAGCCGGTTGGTGGTGCCGGTAAGCCCGCCCGCTTCGGCAGCACCGGCACCGCCCACCTGCTGTTCGAGGGCATCCAGGATTACCCGCTGCGCTTCCGCCGTCTGCCCAGTCTCGACCAGGGTGCGGATCAGATCCTTCTGGCTATCTGAGAATGAAACACCGACGCGACGCAGGGCGGTGAGGCCGTCGATCGGATCCTCCAGCGCTTTGCCAAGCTGCGTCGCCGCTCCCGAGAGATCCTGTCCGAACACCGCGCTCATATCCTGCGCGAGAGAAAGCGCGCGGGTGAAGGTGTCGCCCGAGACCGAGCGGAAGGTGGCAAGGATTGAGGCAGCATCCTGCACCCCCTCCGCCGTGGCAAGCGTCGAGCGCTCGATGCCGTCGGCGAATGAGGCGACCTCTTCGGCGGTCAGCCCCGACGCCTGTCCCGTGGCCTTCAACACCGCCTCCAGCCGGCGGTAGGACTGATCCGCCTTCGCCGCTTCCTCAAGGCTTCCCTTCAGGCCGAGGGTGATGGCACCGATCGCCGCCGCGGCGGCAAGCCCGGCTGGGCCGATGCGCGCCAGGCCGGCGCCGAGAGCGCCGGTCCGCCCCGCCATCTCCTCCAGCCCGCCGCGCAGTTCGCCGGCCACGCCGTCCAGCGCCTGCAGCGCCCGCGAAGCCGGTCGCGATGCCTCTTCGATGCGCTTCAACGACCGGCTGCCGGTCTCGCCGACATCGCGCAGTTCGGCCTTCACCTTGCCGCCGTCGATCACCGCGAGGCGGATGGCGAGATTACGATCGGCCATGGTGCAGACCCTTCAATCCTGCTGGCTGGCGAGGCGGTGGTTCAACGCCTTGACCAGTCCGGCCTCTGCGGCGGGCAGCAGCTCGGCGACGGAGCGGACGTCATAGCCGAGGGCGGTCGCTAGCGCGATCGCCGCCGTGAGATCGAGTCCGATGACGACGGACGCGTTCGGCGCCAGACGCAGCTGTCCATCGCAGCGGGTGAGCACGTCCCAGGCCTGCCAGCCGGCGTCGGTGAGCGGCTCGTGCTCGATGTAGGGGCAGCGCCGGCCGTCGCATCCCATTTCGCCCCGAGCGCACGGCCGATCGAGTCGGACGCAGTTGGTGCAATACTCTGGCCCGCCGCCGAAATGCCATTCGGCGCGGGCCCTTAGGCGTTTTTTTCTTCGTCCAGCAGCAGCGCCGGCCCGAGATAGAGCCGTTCGAAGGCTTCCGCCATCGGCCACAGATCGAGGAGTGCGTCGACGCCCCCCGGAGTGAGCGGCACCGGCTCACCATTGGTATCGCCGACGCCCTGCCAATCCTGGATGCCGAGCCGCCCGAGCGCCTTCACCAGCTCCGCAGCCCGCTCGCCAGCAGCCTGTGCATCGTTCGTCGCCGGCACGGGGGATCGTTGCACCTCGGCGCGGGCCGCCATCATCAGCGCCGTGGTGCACGGCCGGACATGTACGCGCACGCCGTGGCCAAGGTCAAGCCAGTGCGGCTCCCTCTTGTTATCAAGACGGATCATCGATAGTCCTGGATAAGAATTGTCGGGTTGTCGGTCGGGCTACCGCGTGAAGCCCAAGGTTGGACGCGAGCTCTCTGGTGCGAGATTGGTTGCGGTATAGAAAGAGGCAGGCCCTACTTCGTGAGTGGGAGCGTAGCTGACAAAGTTTGGCGGGTTAACGGAGACCGACCCGCCGAACGTTGCGAACTTGTCTTTTTCTAGTCAGAAATGGCGGAGCCAGAAAAAACCGTCGTTCCAACGCACCGGTGCCACCCTTCCCTTCCTTGAAACCGCTTCTTGGCACGCGCAACGTCATAAAGCGGTCGACTTAAGATTGTTTAGCGGGCTTATCGCTGCGCGCACTGATTTCAGAAACCGACTTGGAAGCTTCTTTGAAGCGGGAACTTGCAGATTCGTGCGCCTTCGAATGTGTCGACCAGCGGTCGAGACGCTCGGAGGCCCGTTGCACGTCCTTTCTGAGCCAGCCTTGCGGCAATTTCACTTCAGTGGCCATGACTTCTCCCCAGCTCTGGCTCCGTTGCTAGCTTCTCAAATTCGAGTAGACTCCAAACGCCTGTGGATAGGCAAGGGAAACAGTTATGAGGGCGCCGCCCGTGGGAAAGCGACTCGAACTTTCGTCAGCACCCGAACTCGTTTTCGGCCTCGTGGCCCCCGTTGGGGTGGATCTGGACCTAGTGACAGACGTCCTGAGTCAGCTGCTGCGGGAAATGCGATACGAATCTAAACTTTTCAAATTAACCTCCCTGATGACGGAGGTGCCCATCGGATTGCCCCTCGCTGAAACCCCGTACATCGAATCGATCAAGGACCGCATCAAATATGCGAACGAGATCCGTAATAAACTCGGGGACGACGCATTAGCTGCAATGGCCGTGAGCGCTATTCGAACTTTTCGTGAACAAGAGCGGACAAACAAAACGACTTCGGATTCGTCAAGTGAAATTAGCTACCCGGAGGAAAAGCCGCTACCAAATTATGCCTATATCGTAAGACAGTTTAAGCGTCCTGAGGAAATTGCGTTGTTTCGCTCCGTATATGGACGGCAGTTTATTACCATTTCCGTATATAGCCCTCAGGATATAAGGCTAAAGCGGATTCAAGATCAGGAGCGCTTGTCGAGGGGCGGTCTTATTTCCGACACAGATTCACACAATATGGCGTTTAGCCTTCTTACCCAGGATGCTAATGAAGCCCAAGAGGAGCACGGACAGAATGTTCGAGATGCGTTTCCGCTTGGAGATGTGTTTATCGACGCTAGATCTCGCGAGATATGTGAATCTACGCTAAGAAGATTTATACATTTAATTTTTGGTGATAATCATATCACTCCGACACATGATGAATACGGCATGTACCTTGCCAAGTCCGCCGCATTGCGTTCATCCGACCTATCGCGTCAGGTTGGTGCAGCAATTTTTAGGGCCACCGGAGAGATTATCACGCTTGGATGTAATGAGGTTCCTAAAGCCGGTGGAGGTACGTATTGGTGCGGTGATCCAGCTGACAGGAGAGACTTCGTTAGCGGATTTGACCCTAATGAGCGCCGAAAGATTGAGATTCTCGTAGATTTTCTTAACCGCCTCAAGGTTGGACGTCATCTTTCGGACTCTTTATTGAATCTCGATGACCCGCATTCAATCTGCAAAAACCTGCTTTCCGACAAACACAAGAACGGGCTTGCAGACTCTCAGATCATGGATCTCCTGGAGTTTGGTCGAATTATACATGCGGAGATGTCGGCGATCTGTGATGCATCCCGTAAGGGCTTGGCAATTGAGGGTTCAACGTTATATACAACTACTTTTCCTTGCCATATCTGTGCGAAACATATCGTCACGGCAGGAATACGAAGAGTGGTATATCTTGAACCCTATCCCAAGAGCTATGCGTCGGAACTGCACAGCGATTCGATACAGGTCGAAATGCGAGGTGACAGCGACAAAGTGGTATTCGAGCCCTTTATAGGTGTTTCTCCGTTTAGATATCGAGAACTCTTTGAAAAAGGAAAGAGAAAGTATTCCGGTGGGTTGGCAAAAAAGTGGCATAAGGGCGAAGGGCAGCCAATAATTGATGTTTATTTTCCATCTTATTTTGAGAGTGAGGCGGCTGTTGTCGAATCAATAAGTGAAGAATTGGAATGCATTTTTTCGTCTGCAGAGCCAGAGGCCCTTGGCTCGGGCAAGCCTGCCTAATTGACATAAGAGCCTCATTCTACTTTCAGACATATCCGTTTCTTAATCAAACAAGATTTTCCCCGAAGTGCATTGCGACGACCGGTCCCGAAGCGTTTCGTCGGGTCTGGGGCCGTATCGGTATTAGCCGTAGCTGGCGACGTCGTTAAGCAGCCGGGCACGCAGCATCGAGGCACTGGAATCGTCGTATGCCGCGCGCCAGTCGAAGCTGGCCTCGACGCCGCCGGGGCCGGAGACGGCGTACTTCGGCTTTGGCAGAAACACCCGGAACAGCTCGAAGGTGAGGAACCAGCCCTCAGCCATTGAGAATCCGTACTCGATCGCCACCGGATCGCCGTTTGTAGCCTCGGCGACGAGCGTGGCGCCGTCGAAACGCACCGTCATCGCGCCGGTGCAGGTGGCGATCGTCGGATCGGCCGCCTCGATCCTGCCGTCGTCGCGGATCACCCGTACCCGCTCCAGGTTGTTGGAGAAGGAGAGATTGCCGCCGGTGACGCCGGCGAGCGGTTGCCCACCACGCCTGATGAAGCCGCGGCCCTGGCTGAAGCGTTTTAGAGTGAAGGTGTCCGGCGTAGCATCGATCGTGAGCATCGTTTTCTCCTCGCCTCGGGCGACCAGCTGCACGGTGCCGTTGGCCGGCCCCTCGCGGCCCATTTCAAAGACGAGGCTCTCCATCACCGTGCCGAGATGGCGAAAGAATACCGGCGTGAGCAGCTGCGGATGACCGATCTCGAAGGTGAAGCTGGGGATGTCGTCGCCGCCCGACAACCATTCGTGCCGGTAGCCGCCGCCGGTCAGCGTCGCCGCCGAGACCGAGCCACCCGAGTTCGCCGAAGCCGCCAGCGTGAAGCTGTTGCCGGTGGTGCCGGCGGTGTCGAACTCGATCTCCAGCCGATCGGTCGTGTTCGCCGTATACGTGCACTTGGCGATCTCGGCATCCGCCGAGCCGTTGAGATCGGATGCCACCGCCACCAGCGTCGCATCGATGTCAGCACCGATCTGCGTCTGGTTGCCAGAGGGGGTGCCAGTGACGAAGGTCCAGGCGACGCCGTTCAGGGTGAGCGTGCTGTTCGGCGCCGGCTGGCCGGAGAATACGATGTTCCCTGCGGCCTTGGTCTGCGTCGTCGCCGGATCGCCGAACAGCCCTGTCAGCCAGAAGCCGGAGCCGCGCAAGTCGAGCGGGATCTCAATCCGCCCCTCGTCGGTGATCAGCCCGCGATAGGGGTCCTGGGCATTGCGCCCGCGCCCCAGCAGCGGATCGTCACCGAGCGGTTGCTCGGCGGAAAGATCACAGGACTTGAAGTCGAGTGAGCGGTAGCCGCTCAATGGCGCAACGGCGTAGGTCGTCTCACGGCATGCAAGCAGCGTCGAGTCGGCGCCATAGGCGCGGACCTTGGCCATGGTCGATTCTCCGTACTGTAGGAAAAGTCAGACGGCCAGCGGATCGCTGACCAGATACTCGATGGTGATGGTGATGCGAGCGTTCAGGATCGGCGCGGCGCCTTCGATTGCCAGCACCGACGTCTCGGGCGCGCTCCACAACAGATTCTCCGCGAGACCGCCGAGGTTGCGGTCGGCTGCGAGCGCAGCGCCGATCTCTGCGAGCAAGCCGTCCAGAACGCCCTCGCCACCGCCGCCGACCGGCTGCGTGACATACGCCTCGATCTCGGCCCGATGGCTGAAAAACTCGGTCCGCGGGTTGAGCGTCACGTCCGGCTCACCCGGATCGCCGTCACGCAGGATGATGAGGCCGCCTGACCCAGCCTTCTCCGGCAGCGCTACGTTGCGCTTCACGGCGACATTGGCGACCGAGCGAATACACTCGAACAACGCGGAAAGCGCGCGCTCTCTATGGGTCATCATGGGCCTGGAATCGGAGCTTCACCAGATGTAGGGTACGTTCTCGGCACGTTCGCACATGGGATTGCGAGCGCGACGAACTCCTGCTAAGACTCGCGATGGTTGTTGATGCTACTTAAGCGGTAGCATTCAGCAGCCTCGAAAGGCTGTTTCTGAGAACTGCCACGGCGAACGCAAGAGGTCCAAGGACCGCTGGGACTCTCGCAACAAGCTCGCCGTCGAGGCGCGCGAAGGGTAAAGCTGCCAACCTTGCCTTCGCATCCTCGACGTCACGAGCCTTCAGTTCGAGCACCCATTCCGCATCTTCGTAGCGGTAGGCGACCAGGAAAGTCTTCGATGCGTTTGTTGTCATGACCGAAGGAACCTACCGAATGAGATATTACCTCTACCTTGACACCTCTCGTCAATGGCGTTGGCGGCTTCTTGCGGCGAATAACCGCATCATCGCTGCGTCAGGCGAAGGCTACCACAACAGAGATGATTGCCTCGCGGCCATCAATCTGGTGAAGGGCTCTTGGATGGCGCCCGTACACCAGGCCTAGGCGTACCTGTGCGGAGAGGCGGCCCTTAGGGCTGCCCCTCCGATCTAGGATCATATTCCTTTAACCCGAGGGAATCAATGCGTTCTCGCGCGAGGTTGTCAGGACAATCTCCCTTCGTCACCGGATGCGTTCGGTATTCAGCCGCCACTTGCTGCGAAGCAGGGCTGGAAGCGCCCTTATCCACTTCTGCGCCGCGCCGTCGACATCGAGCCGCTTGCGCACCGTCACCTGCGGGACCAGGATGAACAGCGGTACCGTGGTGCGCCCCGACAGCCGCGTGAACGGATCGCCTTGCCGCCGGCCGATGTTCGCCGCCATTCGGCCGCGCGTGGTCAGCCTCGCATTATCTGCAACCAGCAGGCTCGGCCTGCTCCTGCGATAGACGAACCGGAGCCGCATACCGTGGATGCGCTCCCAGGATCCTGGCGTGATCTTCTGGCGAGCGTCGCCATACCTGCCCGCAGCCGGCGTCGGGATGGCGAGAAACAGGCCGCGCTTGGAGCGAATGATGGCTCCCTCGGCGTACATCCGCACCAGCCCCGGCGCCTTCGACCAGACGAAGCCAGCGGCACCGATGCTTGGCTGTCCCTTCGGATAGACCTCGCCACGCCAGGTGTTCGCGAGTCGGTTGCCGAGCCCGGCATGGGTGATCTGGCGGCGCAGCTCGGTCTTCAGCCCATCTGTCGCCTCGCGCACGCCGGCGCTGACCGCCCGCTCGGCGGCAGCAAGTTCCGCCTTCAACAGGTCGTTCAAGTTGCCTTGAATAGCCACCTGAAGCCTCATGCCGGGTGTGCCTCGACCGTCCAGATCAGGCGCTCGGCGTCGCGCAGCGGTTCGCCCTGGATCACCAACGTCTCGCCGCCGATCTCAAACGTGTCGCCCTCGGCCGGCGCAGCAACCTGCGAGACCCGGACATCGATGATGACGGTCTCGGCGACGATGCGCGTCTCGCCGAAATCCCCGACCCGATCCGCCCGGCGGACGATCGCCCGGACCGGAATGCCCGGACCGGCGCCGGCGGACCGCCAGACCGCGTCGATGCCCAGGTTCGCATCCGCGAACAGCGCCTGGATCGCGGCGGCGAAGGCGGACACGATCGATCAGGCCCGCTTCGCCCGCTGCAGCATCTCCGGCCGAGTGCAGATGAACAGCGGATAGCTGTAGACCTCGACCTTGACCCAGGCGTTGCGATCCCGATCGGGAATGGTCATCGCGTAGAGGTCGAGCCCGGGGGTGTTGACGTAGTCGAAGAACTCGGCCGGCGAGAGCGCCACCTTGAACACGCCCGGCGCGCCCACCGGGAAGAACTTCGCCTTGTCCGACGCGACCGCCACCGTGCTACCGTCGTCGGTGCCGCGGTAGTTGTGGAAGGTGATGCCGCCATAGGGGAAGGACTGATAGGCGGTGTTGGTCCGCAACTCGGCCGCCGCCTGCCAATTGAGGTAGGTGGCGCGCACCTGCGCGTGGCCGATCAGCGCGTCGTAGAAATCGTCGTGGCAGAGCGCGTGGATGGTGGTGCCGGGCAGCCAGGCGCCCTTGGCCGCCTTCATCATCGCGCGCGTGATCGTCAGGCACTTCTTGCGCACGTCGGTGTTGGCGTCGTCCAGCTCGAAGTCGATCTCCGCCGCCTGGTTGATCCCCCACTCGGTATACCAGTTGCGCAGGGTCGAGCCGTCGGCATCGAGGACGATGCCCTGGACGGCGCCGAGCCGCATGTTCTCCCAGGTCAGCTCGACGTCGGCCCTGAGCCGGGCGAGCCGGCCGGCGACCTCCGCCTGCACCGTCTGCAGCTCGCTTTCCGAGCCGAAGGCGCGCATGTTCTGGATCTCGGCGGCGTAGAGGGTATCGCCCTTGGCGATCCGGCTGGTGCGAAAATCGCGGATGTCGCGCTTGATCGCCGCCTGCTGCCCGAGCGGCTGGCCGCGCTCCGAGGTCTGGATCAGGGCGAGCGCCCCTTCGCGCTTCTCGATGGCGATGGTCTCGGTGCGCACCCGCTCCGGCTCGAAGATGCCGAGCGATCCGAGAAACATCGGCCGGTACGGCACCTTCTCGACGGCGGCGGTCAACTGCGTCATCGAAAACGCTTCGGCGTTGAAGATATCCATGGTCGGCATGGGTTCGGTGCTCCCTCAGCGGCCGATGATGCCGGCGACCGCCAGCTGGGCGAGGCCGGCCGCCTTCTGGTCGGTGGTGGCGTTGGTGAACCAGCTCAGTTCCGCGGCGTTGACCTCGGCGTCGCGAACGATGGCGACACCGGGCCGATCGGCCGTCGCGGCATCGACCGCACCGAACAGCACGGCGACTGCGGTTTGCGAGCCGTCGGTGTTGGCCGGGTCGTACTCCCGATACTTGCCCGAGCCGGCGGCGACGGTGATGGTGAAACCCTCGCCGGCCGAGAAGTCGGTGGCGCCGTCGGCAACTGTGAACGTGAGCCCGCCGCCGGCGAACTCGACACCCACCGTTCCGGTGCCGATGGTGATGCCGTCCGGATCCTCGACGGTGAACTTCCCTGCGTTGGTCGCGGGCTCGATGATCACGACCTTGTAGACGCCGGCTTTCGCCCCGGCGCCGAGGGTGACGGCGGCGATCGTGCCGGTGTTGGCGGCATTACCGGCGAACGCCGCCGGCGTCGCCGCACCGACCGTGACTTTGCCGAGCACCGCGCCGGCGACCAGAGTCTCGCCGCTCAGTACGGTGATCCGCTCGCGCGAACGCGAGCCGGCGGCCTCGGAGACCAGGAATTCCGCGGCATGCTTGCCTTCGGTTAGGATGGTCATGAAGTTCAGCTCCTCTTGCCGAAACGGGAATCGATGACGTGCCCCCAGCCGTGATCCCTGGCCCGCAGCGCGGCGGGCTGGATGCCGACGATTTCCTCGGCGTCGCTTTCGGCGCGCGCCTTCAACAGCGCCCGGCCGACCTCGGCGAGTGGGACGTTGCCGGCGATGAACGCGGCCGCCCGCTCCGGCATCCGTGCGAGGACGCACAGCTCGGTAACCTGTGCCGCATACGCCAGGGCATCGGCTCGCACGGTGGCGGTGACCGCTTCGACGTCGACGGCGGCGGCCGCGGCAGGGGTTGTGGGCGGGGGCTCCGGCGTTGGCGCGTCGACAACGCGGTTCACCGTTTCCCGATCGGGGTCATCGGCCATGTTCAAATGCTCCTCAGTGGGTGTGCGCACGCGCGACAGGGCCGCCAGCGCCGGCGGCAGGTTCGCGAAAACCGAAAGATCGAAGCGGGCGGCGATTCGCACCGGCGGGTCGATCCGATCGGCGAAGCCGAGCTCGACCGCTTCCCCGGCGCTGAGCCAGGTCTCGCCGTCCATCAGGCGTTCGATGTCGTCCGGGTCGCGACCGGTGCGGCCGGCGTAGACCGAGGCCATCGATGCCCGGATCTTGTCGAGCGCGTCGGCCATCTGCCGCATCTCCCGGGCACCGCCGATCACCGCGCCGGACGGGTTGTGCAGCATCAGCATCGCGTTTTCGGGCATGACGATCTCGTCGCCGGCCATGGCGACGACCGACGCGATCGAGGCGGCGATGCTGTCGATGGTGACGACCTTGCGGGCCGGATGACGGGCGAGCGCGTTGTGGATCGCCAAACCCTCGAAGACGTCGCCGCCCGGCGAGTTGATCCGCACCTGCAGCGTCTTCGCGGCCGTCAACCGCTTGAGTTCGTCGGTGAACGCCTTGGCCGATAAACCGAACGCGCCGATGGCGTCATAGATCGCCACCTCGGCGCCGTCAGCCGCGGCGCGGATCTCGAACCAGCGTGGCATGAAGCCTGTTCCTCAGGGCGTGGGGATGGGTTCCGGCGTCTCACGCGCCCCTTGCGTCTCGCCGGCACCGGGCGCGAACGACAATCCGAGACGATCTTCGCGCGTCCGATCGGCGGCGATGCGGGCGTCGGTTTCCTCGACGTCGTATCCTTCCGCCTCGACCACGTCGGCGCGCGCCTTGAAGCCGGCATCGACGGCGAGCTTCTCGGCCTGGCGATCCTTCAACGGATCGATCCACTCCCAGCGCGGCGGGATCCACTTGCACGGCCACCAGGCGTGTGGATCGACGGCGAACCCCGGGAGATCGAGGGTGCCGGCCAGGACCGCCGTCTCCAGCCAGCGCTGATAGACCGCCCGGCAGAACTGATAGACGAACACCTGGTGTTGCAGCTGCTCGACCCGGCGGCGGAACTCGACGAGTCCGGCGCGCTGACTGCCATAGCTGGTCTGGCGGAGGTCACCGGTCAGCACCGCGTAGGGAATGCCGACGGCGGCAGCCAGATCGAGCTCGGCGCGGTAGACGAACGCCTCGAAGTCGTTGCCGAGGCTGGGCGGGTCGGAGAACTTGATGTCCTCACCCGGATAGAGCACCACCGTCGCCCCCGGCTGCATCGGCATCCGCGCCGTGCCGGCGGGATCGTCGGCTCCCGGCTCGTCCTCGTTCAGCACCGGCTCCTCGGGCGCGGCCTTGAGGATGTAGGCGACCAGCAATGCCGCCGCCTTCTGCTTCTCCACCTGGGCGTCCAGGTACTGGTCCATCTGGTACATCCGTACCAGCGCCGGCGTGATGTGCGGCAGGCCGCGGAGCTGCCCGGCCTCCAGCGGCCGGCGGATGTGGATCACGTCTTCGGCCGCGACCCGCACGTAATCGTTGGCAGCGAATGTCCGGTCGGTGACGTCGCCCGGGTGCCGGCGCAGGAACCAGTAGGCGACGCGCCGGCCGATCGCGTCGAACTCGACGCCGCAGCGGATCTCGTTGCCGCCGGCGGCAGTCTCCGTCTTGGCGAGCGGCAGCATCTCAGCCTGCAGCAGCTGCAGCTGCAGCGGCACGGTGAGGCCGTCCCGCGGCCGGCGCGGCCGCAGCCGGACGAAGCATTCACCGGCGACGAACAGCTCCCGCGCGATCAGCGCCTGCAAGCCATAGAAGTCGGTCACCCCGTCGGTGTCGGCCTCGTCGGTCCAGGCCCGCCACGCATCCTGGATCCGTCGCTTGGCGTCGGCATCGGCGACGAGTGGCGAGGGCTTGATGCCGCAGCCGACGACGTTGCCGACGAAGCCCTCGACGGCGCTCGCCGCGAGCGGCACCGCCGTTACGATCTCCCGCGCCCGCCGGAGCGTCAGATCGCCGTCGCCGGATATCCGGGTGTTGAGGTTCCGCGTCGCCGGCACCCAGCTCGCCAGCCGCCGCGCGCGCATGCCACTTTCGAGGCGCGCCCGTGGCCGGGCGCCGAGCCGTCGCAGCAACGAGAACGCCATCTACAGCCCCTTGCCGTCCTGAAACAGGTAGACGATCCGCCGCCGCCGCGTGCCGGCGCCAAGCTCGGCCTTCAGCGTGGCGATGGCACGATCGATCTCGGCGAGGCCGCGGTACTCGACGGTGCGGCCCTCGTAGCTGACCCGGGCGACGCCGCTGGCGCGCTGCGCTTCCAGGGTTGCCAGCCAGGCGGTCATCTGTTCCGGAGTGGCCATTTATTCGGACATCCAGGTCGAGGGAATGATCCTCGGGTTCGGTCGTTGGCGTGCTGCCGAAACGCGTTCAAGGCGCTCGCGGTGTTCGAGCGGCCCCGGCGCTTCCGGCGGGGCGACCATCGCTTCCAGCCGCGACCACTGGCCGGCACCCATCCGATCGATGCCGGCGATCCAGGCGGCGGCGCGGGCGTAGACCCGGCAGTCGAGCGCCTCATTGCGCTCTCTGAGTTTCTGCCATTCGAGTCGCTGGAAGCCCCGGCGGTCCTTGACCGTCACCAGCTGCTCGGCGACCAGCTGCTTGATCCACTCCGACTCGACGCCGGCCGGCAGATGCACGTATCCGGCGGGATATCCGGTGCCGGCGGTGATCTCCTCGTCGGTCGGCGGCGACAGTCGCAGAAACCGATACAGCTCGCTCTTGAAGGTCGACACCGCGACCGTCCACAGCTTCGCACCACGCTTGAGCTTGCGGCCGCCGACGGTCGCGTCCACGTAGGTCGGCCCGCTGACCGGCGAAGAGCGGTTGTAGCTCTCGACACCCTTGACGCAGCTGACCAGCGGGTTACCGCGCGCCCATGCGTAGACCGCCGGCGCCTCGTAGCCGGTGTCGATCGCCAGCCGGGCGATCTGAACTTCGCCGCCGTTTTCGTGCGGCCAGCGCCGGTGCAGCAGATCGGTCAGCCGCGCCCAGGCGCCGGCGGTCCCGGGGCCCTCTTCGATGACGACATGATCAACCAGCCAGCTCTCCAGGCCGCGGCCCCACGCCCAGACCGAAACCTCGAGTCGGTCCCTCTGCACATCGGCGCCGGCGGTGAGGATGAGCCCGAGCGACGGGACGGTGCCGCGCCGCCAGCTTTCGCGCCGCTCGTACAGGCGCTGCCAGTCCGGCGCCTCGCCGGTCTCGGCCCAGGTCTCGCCGAGCACGCCGTTGATGAAGCTCCGCTTCGCCTCGTCGGAGGTCTGTGCCGCCTCCCATTCCCGGGCGATCCGTTCCCAGGACAGCCAGCCGACGGGCGAATACAGGCTGGAGATGTGAAAGCCGATGGTCAGCGGATCGGCCGATGTCGCCGTCGGCCGCCATTCACCGGCCGCCAGCATCTGTGTCTTGTGATGCTGGCCGATCGGCTGGTCGCAAGCCTCGCACCGGTAAGCGGCGGTCTCCGGCTTACCCTGCTCCCAGCACAGCCGCTCGAACTTAAGATACTGCTTTTCACCGCAGTGCGGGCAGGGCACGAAGAACCGCCGCTGATCCGAGGCCTCGTACTCCCGCTCGATCCGCGACAGTCCCCTGATCGTCGGCGTCGATCCCAGCAGCAGCTTGCGCCGCCAGGAGAACGTCCTTGTCCGGGCTTCCGCCAGGGCGACCGGCTCGCCCTCCTCGTCGGCCGACGGCGGATAGGCGTCTACCTCGTCGAGGAACAGATAGCGCGCCGGCATCGAGCGCAGGCCGACGGCCGAGTTGGCGCCGGTCATCACCAGGATGCCGCCGGGAAACTCCTTCGACAGCACGGTGTTGCCGCTGTCGCGCGAGCGGGCCGGTGCCACCTTCGCCCTCAAGCTGGGGCTCTCCTCGATCAGCGGGTCGATGCGCTGCTGCGAGAAGCGCTTGGCCAGCTCCACCGTCGGCTGCACCGCCAGCATCGGCCCCGGCGCATGATGGATGACATAGCCGATCCAGTTGTTGCCGCTCTCGGTGAGGCCGAGCTGCGCCCCTTTCATCACCACCACCCGCTGGCAGGGGTGCGACGGCGACAGCGCGTCCATGATCTCGCGCAGATACGGCGTCCGCGCCGTCCGCCACGGCCCCGCCTCGTTGGCGCCGCGCGGGCTGAGGATCCGATGCCGGTCGGCCCAGGCGGAGACGGTGAGATCCGGGTCCGGGGTCAGACCGTCGCGCCAGGCGCGCAACAGATCGTCGGCACCGTCAAACGCGAGGTCGATGGCGTTATCGGAATTCCGGCCGGACCACGGCGAGCTCTGCGAGGTGGGCTCGAACATGGCTCTCCAGCACCGTCTGCACGCCGTGCGCGCCGATGCCGAGATCGGCTGCCATCACCGCGGCGACGCGCGCCGGCCATCCGGCCCAGGCATCGCGCTCCTGCCGCGCCAGGCGGAACACCAGGCTGACGGCACGTGCCCGGTCGACCAGTTCGCCCTTCAGCGTCTGCAGCCGGATGCGGCGCTCCTGCGCCTTCAGCACCTCGTTGGCGGTGCGCGCCTGCAAATACGTCATGCCGCCGGCCGCGGCGGGCGCCGGCAGTCCCTGCTCGCGCAGGGTCTCGCTGACCGCGCCGACGGCGGCTTCCGGGACCGGCTTCAGCGCCGCGCGTCCGGCCGGCTGCTTGCCGGGATCGGTCGCTTGCGCCCGGCGGGCGTCCGACGCCGCGGCGTCGATCGAGCCGTCGGCGTGCAGCACCAGACGCCCCGATTGTCTCGCCTTCTGCACCGCACCCCGGGAAATCCCGGCATGTTGCGCGTACTCCCGTTCGCTCATGCCGTGGCGGTGCGAGGTCATCGAATGATCACCTGTTGGCAGAAAAAGCAGTTTAAGAACAACCGATTAGAGTTGATGCGGCGACGTAGATGAGCCCTCATGGGCGCATCGAAAGTCAAGGTACCAAGGCACTGGGAACAATAGACGATGACTACCCAAATCCTGCCGACCACCAACGAAACTTGGGGCTTCTGGGGCACGATCGGCCACCATGCCGACCGGGGCGAAGCCTGGGCGCTGGCGACGACCGCGATCGGCGAGGCGACCGGATGCGCGCCGGAAGCGGTTCGCGACTTTCTCGACAGCCGGAACGGTCGCCACTTCGCCGACGCGTCGCGAATTGCCTGTTCGCCGGCTTCAGCCTCCCGGCTGCGATCGATGCCGCGGTCGAGCGCTGGATGGGCTGGAGCATCGGCAGGCGCATCGAGCGCGAGTACGGCATCCCGCGCGACCTGCCGTATCTCACGGGCTGGGTGATGCACTGCGCGATCGAGGCCGAGATCGCCGACTGAGCAGCGCTTGATCGTTTTGGCCCCGACCGCCACCGGCCGTCGGGGCTCGCGGTGGTAGAAGGCGCCGCATCCAGTGGCGCCGATGCAAGGACGCCACCGATATGACCACCGAGACTTCCTACAGCCTCGCGCAGCTGGCGCAGATCCTGAGCGCGCTGGAGAGCGAGCGCCGCAACCCCAACAGCAAGACGACCGCGATCAAGGCAATCGAGCGCAACGCCGCTGAGATCGGCCTTTCCGCCGAGGACGTCTTGGGCGCCGCCGACGGCCTGCTCAGCGGCCGGCTGAACGCGGCGGAGTTCCGCGCCGCCCTCCGCGACGACGGCTGCGGGCCGGCCGGCTTCGTAACTGAGGCGCCGGCCGAACCTGTCCAGGATGACGCCGATGACGAGCCCGCGGAAGCATACCTCATGCCGAACGCAAGCCCGCTGGCCATGGTCGGGAGTGACACGGGCGACACGGGCGATATTGCCGCGACCGGCGTCGCCGGGGTGACCGAAGACGCGCCGGCGGCCACCACGGCCGCCGTGGCGGCCAACCCGGAGACCACCGAAACGCGGGTCGGCGTGAAGGAGCAGCTGCTCGCCGCCTGCCGTGCCGCCGAGCACTGGCTGCAAACCGAACTCGATCGCCCGGGCGAGACCCGGCCCGACGAGATCCTGCGCGTCCTGCGCGCTGCCATCGCCCGCGCCGAAGGACAGCGGCAGCCACGCGAGCCGCGCCAGCCGGGCCACTCCAGTCAGGGTCGGCGCGAGAACACCAAGGAAGCGCAGGTGATCGCCATGCTGCGCCGGCCGGAAGGTGCGACCATCGCCCAGATCATGTCCGCTACTGGCTGGCAGGCACACACCTGCCGCGGGTTCTTCGCCGCCGCGCTGAAGAAGCGCCACGGGCTCACCGTGACTTCGGAGAAGCCGCAGGGCGGCGAGCGCAGCTACCGGCTGGCCGAGTGACGGAGCCGGTGATGCCGAAGCCCACGCTGCAGCAGCGGCTCGTCGATGCACTCGTCGCCACCGGGCGCGGCACGATCGTCCCAAGCCGGAGCCGCAAGTACGTCACCCTGAAACGGCCGGATAAATCGTTCTTCTACGTGGGCCGCAACGGAGCGCTCAGGTTCGGCAAGACCGTCTCCGGCAGCATCGCGGCACCCGACGACTTCAAGCGCCGGCTGCTCGAAGAATCCGAGCGATAGGAAGTTCAGAACGATCGACGCCGCCGGGCGACCTGCCCGGCGGTGATTGTTCCGGCGCCGTGTGTCCGGAACGCCTCGAACAGTCTTCGCAGCAGGTACGAACGCGTCAGGGAGATCCCGGTGAAGACGAGCCCGATCGCCAGATTGTCCGCCAATGACACCTGCAGCCCGAAGATCGGGAACACCAGCATCTGCGTCAGCACCGCGAGGCCATAACCGACAGCCACGTTCGCGACCGCCTCGACCAGCGACATCGCGCGCGATTGTTTGCCGCCTGCGGCGTCCGCTTGCGCGCTCATGCCGCACACGGCAGCCGCTCGCCGGCGATCTCGTCGAAGCTGCGGCCGTCACCGTCCAGCGTGGCTGTTTTGTCGGTCGCCGTCTGCCAGCGCTTGACCGCCACGTCAACATATTGCGGGCTGATCTCGATGGCATAGACCCGCCGCCCTGTCGTCTCGCCAGCGATGATCTGCGAGCCGGAGCCGGAAAACGGCTCGTAGCAGACCTCGCCCGGCCGCGTATGCTGGCGCATCGGGATGGCGAACACCTCAACCGGCTTCGAGGTCGGGTGCTCGGTCTTCTCGCCGACCTTGACCGTCGGGATGGGCCACACCGTTGCCGGATAGTCGTCGGAGACCCTGGGTGGTTTGTTGCCCTTCAGCCAGCCGAAGAAGCAGGGTTCGTGTTGCCAAAGATAATACGAGCGGGTGAGGATGCCGCGATCCTTCGCCCAGACGATCTGCTGGTGAACGAAGGCGCCGAATTTCTCCCAGACACTCTCGACCATTGCCTGCCTTCGGCTGGCGTGCCAGCAGTACCAGGCGGCGTTGGGCAGGATGGCGTACTCAATCGCCTGTCGGATGAACCCTTCGTAGAGCTCCGGTCCTTGGCTGGCGTCGTCCCAAGTCACGCCGTAGCTCTCACTCCAATTCTTGTTTTTGTCCGGCCAGCCCTGCTTCGACGGATGGTTGGTGCCGTCGTAGTCGACGAGATACGGCGGGTCGGTGGCGAACAGGATTGCCCGCTTGCCGTCCATGACGCGGCTGACGTCGGCGGCCTTGGTCGAGTCGCCGCACAGTAACCGATGGTCACCGAGCAGCCAGAGGTCGCCCGCGCGTGAGACCGGGTTTACCGGCGGCTCGGGAATGACGTCTTCGCCGGCAAGGCCTTCGTCTTCGAGCGGCGCCAGCAGCCGGTCCAGGTCCTCGCCCTCGAAGCCAGTCAGCGCCAGATCGAAGCCGGTGGCATTGAGCGCGTGCAGCTCGGCCGCCAGCAGTTCGTCGTCCCAGCCCGACAGCTCGGACAGCCGGTTGTCGGCGATGCGGTAGGCGCGGACCTGCTCCGGCGTCAGGTGCGCGAGGCGGATCACCGGCACCTGGTCGAGCCCGAGGTGCTGCGCTGCCAGCAGCCGGCCGTGGCCGGCGACAATCTCGCCGTCGTCGCTCACCATCACCGGCGCCGTCCAGCCGTACTCGACCAGTGACGCGGCTATCTTGGCGATCTGGTCGTCTGAGTGGGTGCGCGCGTTCTTGGCATACGGCTTCAGGCGCGCGAGCGGCCACTGCTCGATCTGCTCGGGCAGGAAGCGAAGCGTCATGATGAGATTCCGACGGCTGATGGTGAGAGCGATCGGCCCCTTCAGCGCGCCGACAGAGTGGACACCGGGGTGGACTCCTGGATCCACTCGGGAAGCCCCCGGGAGTCCAGGCTAACTCGTTGCGAGTGCTAAGTTATCTGCCGATCAACGACTATGGAACGGCTTCCGCCTGGACTCCGAAATCCACCCGGAAGCCACCTTGGAGTCCAGTCTAACTCCTTGCAGGAAAAACGAAAAAGCCACCGACGGGTGGCTTCTGGCTTAGCTGGCTTCCCAAAAATCTTGGCTGTCGCTGGCGATCTTTCGGGCCACGCCCACCAGCATACGATCTCGGACGGAAAGGAACCGTTCATCACTGGCTGACATCGACAGTTGTGCCGTCATGCGGTCCCCGATCAACATATAGACTCGACAAATAACGGGTGATAAGAGTCGCAGTCGTTGCCAATGCTACCTTTTACGCGATCATGCAGTGGGTAAGCAAAGGCGGCTCCGGGACTCACGAACCTCCCTTACGTCGTTGCGGTGACGGCTGACGCAGCCGGCGTCGGGAAGGAGGTGATTGAAAATGGCCGATCGGAAGATTGGCCGGGACGCTCGTGACGGGCGTTTCATCCCGGTGAAGATCGCCAGGCAACAGAAGGATACTTCCGTTGTCGAGACGATCAAGGTGAAGAAGGGAAAGTAGTGGTCACTCTCCCTTAAGATCCTGGGGTGGCGGCCTTCGGGTCGCCACCCTTCTCGCCCATCGACAGCTGCCGAAATCAAGCTTCATCGCAGCCCACCTCGCGGGCCGAGCTGATATACCTTTGCCCCGGAAACTTCGTCGCATTTTATCTTCACGTCATCGACGCGAGGATCCTTCAAGAGTTCCATGTCTCCGTGGTGCATGTTGGTCCACTTGTATTTTAGCCGCCAGCGATCTCCCTGTTGCGACAGCTTGATCTTTTCGACTATGACCGGCCACCAACGGATCAAGAATGCTGCCTTCCCGAAGCCGTTGATGCGATCGAACTCGGAAGGCGGGAAAAACGAGATGAGATCCGTTGCCTTGTAGGCGACCAGATTCGGCCAGTGCAGCAGGATCTTATGATCGCCTGAGACGATCGCGGTTCCATCCTGGGCCGCGAAAGCCGCAAGCCAACTTGGGTCGTCCGTACCGCGTCCGTGATCCTGCCTAACGTAGCCTACTTCATAACCTGGTCGGTTGCCGACGAGCGCCACCAACGCGTTCGCAATGCGTGGAGACAGATTTTCGTCAAGCATGATCTTCAATGAGCCACGCCCTCTGCAAGCGTCCGTTCGAACTCGACGGCTTGCCTCACCGCATCAACATCAACTTCAAACTCATAAGCTGCCGCTTCGTGCCCGCCCTCTGCGACAAAGGCTCCATATAAAACCTCTGTCGGTACCCACACGTCCTCAATCACCGGCCGACCGAATGCGAACTTTGGGTCAAGAACGATGCGCGGCAGCGACGGGACGGGATGCCACCTGACAGCGAGGTCTTCAGCATAAAGTATCGCGTCGAAAAGCGAGCGTTCGATAACGTCGCCCATCTCAAAGTTGTCGTTCATGAGGTTGAGAACCCGCCGCTCGCTATCAGTCTCCACAACTTCCATGAACACGGCTTTTCCGTCCGTTCGGAAACGCTTGTTTGTGGCGAAGGGGTGATCGGTACTATGCCGCTCCCTCAGCTTGCTGGCGACTTTTCTAATCGACTGCGGACTGAGGCCGTAATCGCAAAAATGCTTGATGAACCGAGACTCTACAAGATCGAGGAACCCAAGGACCGTCTTGCCGTCTATCCGAGGCAATTGGCGACGGATAATGGGTGGAGCGTTGCTGTTCGCGTAGCCTTCGACCCAAGAACGAACTTTGTTCTGATCCTCCCGCAAGATCTGAGCCGCCATGGGGACGGTATAAAGACCGACAGAGGTGAGGTTTATCGCGTCGATGCTAGTTCCCAACATCAGCCATTCGCAATATCGGCACACGAGCGCATGGAGAGCGAGGGCGTCCGGACGTCAGCCGACATATCGTCCCCAACCTGTGGACGGTCAACCCACGGGGGTGATAGATAGCTGCAGCTAGCGAGCTGTCGAGCACATAATGCCAAACAAAAACCCACACGTCTCTCTCGACGGCGGGCTATCCAAGGCACAATCCGAATCCTGGAAACCTTGTACTGATTATATGGCCGCACGTCAAGCATGCAGTAAATCACGCTCGCGTCGCGTATACCCGTAGTAACCCGCAAGTACCCCGAGCGCCGCGACCAAGATTCCGTGCGCCTGTTTTTCTCCGATGGACTTGCCTGCCCAGCCTTGCCGCATGGACCACTCCCGTATCGAGCGCTGCAGCCCGACGACATGCCAGACGCAGCTGCCGGCCGGGCTTCCGAGACCACCAAGCGCGTCGACCGCTTCACCGACCCGCCGGCGAGCATCTACCTGCGCATCCGTCAAGTCGGAGGCGCTGCCTGAGCCGGGAATTCGGTCGAGCGCCATGCAGACGACCGGATCGAAACGGGCAATGGTGAACGTCGCCTCGAAGTCTCGGGCCGCGTCATGCATGGGCTTGGTGATCGTCCCGCTGCGTAGCATCCGTCCGATGGTATCGACCGTTCGATGGTGCACAACAGGCCGGCCATCCGGGTCGCTCTCGTAGATCGGCTCGACCAGCATATCCGGACCGACGGTGAGCCGTGTCGCCAGGGACTTGGCAGGGCGCTTGCGCCGGCTCATCGGTGCCTCTCCGTCGCGCCATGTCCGGCCAAGGGCATGGTTGAATGATGCACCAGTGCAGCACCAGTGCAGCACTTTTGCCGGCTAACTTCTTGAAAGTGTTGAGATGACGCACCCCCCCACCAACTATGTTTATGCGTGCGCGCGCGCTGGGCGCATGGATAATGTTTCGGCCGTCGGTGCGTCATCTTTTCACTTTCAATGGGTTAGCGGTCATTCGAGCGTCACTCATGCATCACTGGTGCGTCACCGGAAGGCAGGCGGCGGGGTGAAATGGCGGACGACCATGCCGAGGAAGACGGGGCCGTCGGATCTTCGGCGGTACTCGATACCTGCCGCGTTTGCCTTGATGCGCTGAACAAAAGCATTGATTGCGGGCAGGGCGTCCCTCTTGAAACCCGCAGCCTCCGCCCAGGCGCGGAACTGTTGATGCGCGTAACTGGTACGTACCTTCGGTTCATCGTCTACGATCGGCCTCGTTTCCACGCATTCGGCCAGCCAGGCCAAGACGGAGTCTGCACCGTACAGCCAGTCGTTGAGCGCGGCCTTGCTGCTGGCCGGAATGGAGAAGTCGCGGTACTGGATGAGTCGCGCTGCGCCGCGAACGGCCCACGCCAGTAGGAGGTCTGGTTCCTCTTCGGCGATGCGCCGGCCAATGGCTTCGATGCGTTCCTCGGTTGGAATAACGCGGTTGAACTGGATCACGAGGAGGCGACGCTGAACGCCTCGGTCCATGCCACCGGCGAAGCTCGGCAGATTATTGGCCGCGAACAGGTGCTGCGCCACCGGACGGAACTCAATGCGGGACTTGTACACGTCGCGGCCCTGCACCGGTTCGCCAGTGACGACGGCCTTGAAGGTCTCGCTGGCGATGGCGTCGGCCGATGACAACTCATCGCTCGCATTCAGCAGTTTGCCGACGAGGCCGATGATGTGCCGCTCGTCGCCCATGCGCCCGGCAGTGACGGAGCAAATGGCGGACGGCGGTAACAGGCCACGTGCGAGATCGAGGATCTGGCTCTTGCCGTTCTCGGCGGTCTCGCCCTTGAGAATAACGGCGCGCGGCTGGCGCAGCTTGGTGGTGTAGCCAAGAGCGGCGGCCCCAACGATCTCGGCGAGCAGTTCGACCTTGGCCGTTGCGTCGTCGTCGCCGCGAAACACTCCGCCGAGCAGGCGGCCGAGCAGCGATCCGTCAGGCGGCAAGCCGCCGGCTTCAGGCGACCAGCGACCGGGCAAAGTATGGCGGCAGCGATGGTCGGGATGGTGCACCACCAGTTCGGGCGCTCCATGGCGATCAAAGCGAATGAATCCCGAAGCGCAGTTGATGCCGACTGTTACGCTTTCGAAGAACGACGGCTGTGCCACCTTCGCCGCGAACTCGTTGAGGACGGAGTCGACGCGGCCTTTGCTTAACTTCACCCGCGACGGCTCACCGGTTGGCGTCTTGAAGTGGGCACCGTCGTAGTCGTGGACTGCGCACCGCAGCTCGTGGTCAGGGATTACCAGCCAGTGTGTCTCCCCATAGCGCCAAAACTCGCCCTCAGCATGGACGACGTCCCCCCAAGCGCGGCGAAGGTCCTCGCCGACGCGGTCGGCGATCTCGACGTCGGAGCCAATTTCAAGCGATTTTCGTTCGGCGCTTTTCGCGCCGGGACGGTTGAGGTAGACGAGGCGATCGAGCGGATCATCGGGCATCTCGTCCCTCGCGGCGCTCGATTTCACGACGGGCAATGCTGCGCACCGTCGCTACGACCTCCGCGTCGGCGAGCGGCGGGTCGCACCGCGTTCGGTTCCAGGCCTGTAACAAGTCGAGGGTAACCCAAGGATTGATGCGGTTGCGAAGCAAGTGCCCGGCGAGGCTGGCGATCGTGCGATTGCGTGTTCCTTCGGCGACCGTGCCCCCGACCATGCCTCTCCATTCCTCGGGAAGTTTCGGCGCGGGTTTCTTTCGGGCGTTGCGCGACTTCAAGCCTGCGATAAGCCACTCCGGCGCTTGCGCGAGCTCCGTCTCATCAGGGTGGTGATCGACCGATATGGCGTAAGCGCGTCCTGAAATGTGCTGAGAGGGCGGAGCTACGATGTAGCCGCCATCGCCGCGCACATCGATGCCGGAGCCGAGCTTGCCGGCGCTGTTCGGCATGCGGCCACCGGGATGCCTGAGCACAATGTGCTCGCCGCCGCCGCCGGTAAGAAACCGCCACGTCCGCGGCAGTGGCCCATGCTGTCGTTCCAGGTTCGCGAGGGTTTCGTCGCCGCCGTGACGAGGATCGATATCGAGAACGATGATGCCGCTGACTGCGCCGGTAACGATGCCGATGTTGAGGTCCCTGTTCCGGAACCAGCGCTCAGCAACCGCGAGGTCCTTCGTCGCCCCCTTCAGGCCGTTGGCCACCAGCCTGGCGAACGGATGCTTTGCAGGGGATCCGCAGTCCGATTTGCGGCAGGAACAGGCCAAGCCGTTCTCGCCCTGAACAGGCCAGTTCAGCGGCAGCACGGCAAAACCGAGCTTCACGTACCACTGAGCGTATTCGAGCAAAGACCTCAAACGGTGTCTCCAGGGTCGGCGGGAAATTCGAGGGCCAAGCCACGTCGCATCAGCTCGTCGCGTTTGATCCGAGATCGCCGATCTCACCGCGCTTCAGTCGATCTACTTCCGCTTGCCGCCAGCGAAGGGCCCGGCCGATCCGCACCGGCCGTAACGGCCACGTTCCGTTGCAGAGTTTGTTGCGAATCGTCTTGACCGGGATTTTCAGCTGGAGGCCCAGATCGTGTATATCGATCAGGTCGTCGCCCATACCAGTTCCTCGTCGAGTACCGTGAACTCATTACGTATCCTGCCAGCGCCGCTGATGTCGCGCAAGTGCCGCTTGTAATGCTATGGCAGCACAATGTATGCTCGGGACGTTACGGGCAAGGGAGGGATTTGCCGGTGCCTGGAGAGAAACCGCGTGGAGCGAAGACGTTGACGCTTTCCCTGCGACTCGACCCGAAAACGAAGTTCATCCTGGACTTCGTCGCGCGAATCAAAGGTCAGAGCATCACCACCGTGGTCGAGCGCGCGATCAAGGAGACGGCCGATGGTCTCGGCATCGGCCCGAAATGGAATGATCGCGGGAACGACGCTTACCAGCCAACCTGGTCGGACTTCTGGGATCCGGATGAGGGTGTCCGGACGCTGAAGCTCCTTGCCAATTCGGGCTATCCGACAAGCTTCGATGAGGACGAGCTAAAGGCGTTTACGCTCGCGCACTGGCCGTTCTTTTATCTCGATCACCGGGGCAATGAGCCGAAGCGCGGCTTCATCGAGATTCTCTGGCCAAAAGTCGACAAGTACATCGAGATCTGGCGCGCCAAGAAGAGTACGGACTACTGGGCGGCCGGCGAGACAATGAAGGCTGATCTTGCTGCGGCGAGGGTGGCCGGACCGGATTGGCCGCCGAAACCCAAGACGCCGGCGAAGCCCACAGCTAACGTGCCGGGCCCGCCGCCCGACTTCGATGATGAGATCCCCTTCTAAGCCTGGTCCGATAGTCCCGCGAACCGATTCGCAGAAATCGATCCCGGGACCATCCCGGGCGCCTGACGCCGGTGCATCACATCGGTGCCCATGCGATCCCCGGGTTTCCTGGAGCATCCTTAAGTATATGAAATAGCTGCATAAAGGCACCTTTTCGTCTACCTTCCGGCAAGCAGTCGCGCCGTTCCAAATGTTCTCTGAAGGCGCGCCGATGATGAAGGTGTCGCTCGCTTGCCGAACGCTCTCGATCCAAACCGCATGTCTGCCACCGAGCGCCTGGCCGAGATCGGCGAAATTCTCGCCGCTGGCCTGATCCGCCTGCGCGCGCGACAGCGCGAGACCGAAGTCCGGCGATCGGGAGAAAGTTCCCTGGACTTCCCCGCCGACCAGAGCGTCCATGGCTGAACCCTGGTCAAAGGCGGAAAAGGCATGAATGACAGTGTGTTAGCGCAGGTTGCCGCGCTGCCGGAGAAGTCGATGGTGGACCTCAAGCAGCTCTGGCGCGACCTCTACGATCGCGAGCCGCCGCCCTACAACAAGCCGTTCCTGGTCAAACGTCTCGCCTATCGCATCCAGGAACTGGCCTACGGCGGGCTGTCGGCGCGCGCCGAAGCGAAGCTGAAAGAGCTGATCGAAGAGGAGGATCGGCGGGTCAAGGGCAAGCAGCCGGTGCGCAAGGGCGACCGTCCGATCGTTGGCACCCGGCTGATCCGCGAGTGGCAGGGCGTGGAGCACATCGCAACCGTGCTCGACGACGGCTACGAGTATCAGGGCCGGCGATACAAGTCGCTCTCGGCCATCGCACGGGCGATTACCGGCACGCGCTGGTCCGGCCCGCTCTTCTGGGGCCTGCGCAATCATCGGAGCGGCAAGTGAGCGCACCCCGTCGCAAGGTCCGCTGCGCCGTCTACACCCGCGTCTCCACCGACGAGCGGCTCGACATGGAGTTCAACTCGCTCGACGCCCAGCGCGAGGCCGCACTGTCGTACATCGCCAGCCAGAAGCACGAGGGATGGATCCTCGTCGGCGACCGTTACGACGATGGCGGCTTCTCCGGCGGCTCGATAGAGCGGCCGGCACTGCAGCGGCTGCTGCGCGACGTCGAGAGCGGCGTCATCGACGTAATCGTCGTTTATAAGGTTGACCGGCTGTCGCGTTCGCTCACCGATTTCGCCCGCATCGTCGAGATCTTCGAGCGGCACAACGTCTCGTTCGTCTCGGTCACCCAGGCGTTCAACACCACCACCTCGATGGGGCGGCTGACGCTGAACATCCTGCTCAGCTTCGCCCAGTTCGAGCGCGAGGTCATCGGTGAGCGTATCCGCGACAAGTTCGCCGCATCACGACGCAAGGGCATGTGGATGGGCGGCACCCCGCCGCTGGGATACGACGTCCGCGACCGCAAGCTGGTTGTGAACGAGACCGAGGCCGAACTCATCCGGCTGATCTTCAGGCGGTTCCTGCGTGTCGGCTCGGTGACGAAGTTGGCGCAGGAGCTGCGCCGCGCCGGCCATACGACGAAATCGTGGATGACGCAGGACGGTAGGCACCGCGCAGGCAAGCCGATCGACAAGTGTGCGATCTATAAGATCATCAACAACCGCGTCTACCTCGGCGAAGCCGTGCACAAGGGGAAGAGCTATCCCGGCGAGCACGCAGCGATCATCGATCCAGGGATCTGGGACAAGGTCCACGCCATCCTCGCCGAGAACACGGTTGCTCGCGCCAACGGCACGCGCACGCAAATGCCGGCGTTGCTGATGGGGCTGATCTTCGCGCCTGGCGGTCACGCGATGACGCCGACACATACGAGAAAAGACGGCAAGCTCTACCGCTACTACGTCGCGACCGACGCCATCCGCCAGGGCTACGCGGAATGCGCGGTGCGTAGCGTGCCGGCGGCGGAGCTCGAAGAGGCGATCGTCGCCCAGGTGCGGCATCTCTTGCGCACGCCCGAGATCATCGCGCGGACGTGGGCCGCAGCGAAGACTGAACTTAATGTGCCCGAGCGCGACGTCGTCAAAACGATCACCGACTTCGCGCCGTTATGGGACGAGCTCTTCCCGGCCGAGCAGGCGCGAATCGTCCGCCTGCTGGTCGAGCGGATCGACCTGGCGCCGAACGGCATGAGGGTGCGACTACGGGCCGAGGGGCTGCAGACGCTTGTCGAGGAACTGCAGTCGCGGGAGGCCGAAGCGGCATGAGAGGTCAGCGCAAGATCTCAGGACAGAATTGGGAGTTCGACGGTAAGACGATCACCGTGCACATCCCTATGACCTGGAAACGCCACGGCGGCCGCAAGGTCATCGTTGCGCCCGACGGCGGCGATGCCTGGGCGCCAGCGAAACCACGGCCGGACGAGACGCTGATCCGGGCGCTGGCGCGAGCGCACCGGTGGAAGCGGATGCTGGAGGACGAAACGTATGCATCTGCCCCAGAGCTGGCAAAATCAGAAAAGGTCAGCCGTCGCTACGTGAACCGCATCGTCCAGCTTGCGCTCTTGGCCCCGGATATTGTTGAGGCAATGCTTGATGGCAGACAGTCGAAGGGCCTACAGCTGGACGATCTGATGCATTCAATGCCGAGCGGATGGGAGGAGCAGCGTCAGTTCTTCTCAACGGGCCCATCGCCCCCGAAATGAGATCGCTGCCCTTCCCGCGCTCATAGAGTGGCATCCACCAAGGATCCAGCAGCCGGAAGCTCGTATCCAGCCTCCTCACACCTTCGCTTGATGAGAAGAAGCCGGGTCGCTTGGCGATCGGTCGGAACCCTCCGGGGGATCGCGCCGCCGATTGTCAGCGCAGCGCCGTCTTCGGCCTCCAGCAGCCGCTTTTCTTCCGCGAAGGAACGGATGGACTGCCACGTTGCGGCGCCCAGGGCGACCACGGTGGCAACAGCGATCAGGCCGTCGCTGACGCGCTGCTTGTCTCGTTCCTCCCTGTCCGCCGCGCGGGCGTCCGACGGCGCGACGAGAAGGTCGTCGAGTGCGGGGTCAGCAGGGATCTCCGTCTCCAGCGCGGTCTTGCGACAAGCCTGCTGCTTGGCCCACTCCGAGATGTTCTGGCCGGCCTGCGGCGGCGAACGCAGGACCTGCATCATTACCTCGGCCACAGAGAGCAGCTGCCGCTCCAGTCCGTCGCCGGCGGCTTGGCTTGTCCAGATCTTCAGGTAGTCGAGGCGACCGCCCCCCGAATGTTGCGTCGCCAGCGCAGATAGACGCGCCACAGCATAAGCGACGATCTGGGCGCGATAGCCGCCCTCATACCACGGCGCCTTCGAGACAAGAGCCTCGGTGGTCCGGAACAGGATTGTTCGTGCGACCGCGCCGCGGTACCAGTCATCGCTGTAGAGGCTGCGTTTGCGCTCATCCTGCCACTCTTTCGTAACCCGCTCGGCGAACTCGGTGAACGATTTCTCGGCCCCTTTGCAGGCGATATCGGGCAGCAGGTCGAAGCAGTTCTCCACCTTTGCCAGGTCAGTTTTGGTGATCACTTGGTGGCGTGGATTGCGCCGGAGGAACTGATCCTTCTTGTTTGCCGTCAATCCCGCCTGATCATTTAGATGCTGGCCACGCGCTCTTTCGTAGTACCAGTGAGTCTGTACCTGCGAGCCGCCCACGGCCGGCGCCAGGATGCGTCTTGAAATGCCCTCCATCCTCCGGTGAAATTCGTGATTGGCGAAGAAGTCGCTGGCCCGGACGCTGTTCTGACTGTTGGCGAACCGCGATATACGGGGAATCAATTCGGCCGCGATGTCCGGCCGCACCACGGAGAGCTTCATTGGCACGAACACCGAGGACGGCGGCAGCTTGCCTTCCCTCCGCAAGGCGGCGAGGGAAGCCGTGGTCTGCGCCCCGTTGACGATCTGCAGGTCGGTGGCACCGGTGAGGATGATTGTGCGGCCCGGACCATCGACCGCCGTGACGGCGGACGCTGTCGCCGCGATTCCGTTGTTGTAGGCGAAAAACCGCGCCGGCTCTTTGGCCAGCGTGCTGGCGATGCCCTTGTTGATGTTGCCGCGCCTGCCGAGGAAGGTGCGCACATTGCCCTCGAGCAGCCGGCTGCCGTGGCGGATGTAAATCTCCGCGAGCGTTTCGCCAGGCACGACAGCGAGATAGGCGTCGTAGTCTCCCACATCCACCGCGGCAGGCAGGACGGTGAGGCCGCCGCCCGGCAGAGCCGAGAAATCCACGAACAGGTCATCGCGGATGTTGTGAGCCTCGTGGATGCGCTTGAGACGTGTCACGTCCCAGATCTGGAACGTGACGGGAACACCTTCCTCTGTCTGAGCCGAGGGAATCTCCCGCAGCCGCTCGCTCATCATGCGATCCGAGAGGATTCCGAGCCGCAAGGCAGCCGGTCGGCCGCCCGTCTCGATCCTTCGGGCAAGCGCCCACAGAGGGCGGCTTTCCTCGATGTTCGCCGTCAGCCAGCCGTTGCGCGCCTGCTCGAAAACGCGCAGCAGCCGGTTGAAGACTTGGTCGCGCGCCTCTGAAAGCGTGATCGCGGCAGGCATCTGTTCGCCGCCGTCGCGACTTGCGACCAACAGGTGGAGCGACTCGTCCGCCTCGTCGAAGGCAAACGCATCGATCTCCAGGCGTCCGCCCCGCTGCCCCGTCAGCGTTTCGGAACACGGCTCGGTATCGGGAAGCTCTCCGGCCTCGCGCAGCCGTTCCAGAACCTCGCCGACGAACGCCTCCCGCAGACCCGTTGCATGCGTCTCCGCCCGCGAGGCTGCCGCGGCCAGAAGATCGGCGCGGAACTCTTCCTCGGTCACGTCTCGGCTCCGATGATGGTGCGACCGCCTTGCGGCAGTGCGATCGTATAGTCGGCGTCCTCAATCCCGACCGGGACCGACCCAACTGTCAGCCGCGGAAAACCGGGGCCGACCTCATGCGCCTGGATGGCGATCAGCCGGACCGCAAATGCGTCATGCGACGGGTCGTCATGCCAGCCGGCCCAGGCCAGCGTCGCATCGAATTCGGCCAGCGCGTCGGGGTCGGCTGACATCCTGTCCCGCAGACGCGTGACCAGCATGGGGACGGTGAGGGCATGGTGTGCTGACGCACCGGTCGCCTCGACCCTGACGACGGCAAGGACGAACGGGTCCGCGCCGGAATCGAGCTGACCAAGTCCATTGATGCGCACAGTGCCAGCGTCGCGACCGACCGTCTTGACTTCAATCCGGGCCCCGCTGGGCAGCAGAAAGTCCTGGGGTGAGCCCCGCGGGCCCCTCCACGCGGCGACGGCCTCACGCAGCGGCAGCGCCGCGAGCACCTCCTGTTCGAGCACCAGGAGCTCGCCGATCAGACCGCGCAGCGCCGCCTCGCCGAGGCCGGCCGCATCGCGTTCGAGGAGCGTGCGCCAGTGATCGATCCTGCTGAGAACCGCCGCTGCAAGTCGTCCTTCATCGACGCCCGAACGGGTGAAACTCACGATGTCGCGGCAGAGCGCGGCAAAGACTGCCAGCAGGCGCGGATCGTGCAGCGACAGCCGCAGTGACCAGCGTCCATCCGTCCGCTGGCCGTGCTCGATGGCGAGGGCCCGGAGCGGTCTGCACGCCGGCGGGCGGCTGCCACACACAGCAACGAGGCCTGGCCGGTCAGGCGACTCGTAATCGACGTAAAGATCGAGTGGGTGCGTCGCATCGACGCGCCGCTGCCGGGATTCTTCGCCGCCCGCCCGCAGCTCCTGCCAGGTCTGCTCAATTGTCGGGATCGGCGTCATCTCCGCTCTCTTCTTCGTCGAATTCGGCCGGCAGCAGTTCCCCCTGGGCCACACGGTTCAGGCGGTACCTCACCAGGTTCTTCGCCGCGTTTGAGCCCTCATCGCCCGGGAAGTGCAGCCCGAGCGCCGGAAGCACGAGGCCGTTGCGATAGGGTTGCTTGCGAATGTCGGGCTTGATGCCGATCGCCTCGTATCCCCGCAGCAGATAGATGATCAGCAACGGTCCCGTCATCTTCTTGTTCTTGCGCACGTCGGCTTCGTTGAAATCACTCCTGCCCCCGGTTACCTCCTTGAAGTCATTCGGGGAAAAGGCGTGGCGGAGATCGGACCGGCCACCGACACGGGAACTTTTTCCCGATACGCGAAGAGAACTATCGTCCTTGTTCACGGTCACCTTTCGGTTTCCTGCATTGACTTCCACGTCCGGCAGCGCCTTGAGATTGACGCGGCCTTTTTCTCCCGCGGTCGGCAATGTCACGGTCCAGCGGGACAGCCGCGAGTCGCCTTTCGCGAAGGCCTCACGCAACAAGGTCGCGATGCTGTCTCCCTGGAAATCAAAGTTCAGCGGGTGCACGAGGAAGCTGTCAAGAAAATCGGCAATTATATCTGCTGCAATATCATGCCATACAAGGGCTCCTCCATGCGGAGATATGTCAGCAGAAGACGTGACCGATGCGAGCTTCCCGATAAACCGGTCGACATTATCCAGATTCTCTTCGTTTCTTCTGCGATCACTGTACAAGGTCGATGATTCGATCATGCGTCCCATTAGGGAGACGTCCCAGACCGCATCGACGGTGCGGCCGGTGGCCATCTTGTTGCGTGCCGTAATCAACAGTGTCCCGGGGTGGGTTCGGACGCGCAGGCCGAACTCGCGCGGCGTTGCCTTCCGGCGTTTCATTCGCAGGAAGTCACTCTTCAGTTCTGCGGTCGCCTCCGTAACGTGACGGTACCAGCCTTCGGCCTCTTCGGTCAGCCAAAGGCGGCAGAGCTTCCTGTAGCCGTCCCGGTATCCGAACCAGCGGCCCATCTGCATGAGCGTGTCGTAGGCGCGGGCATTGCGAAGGAAGTAGCTGGTCGATAACCCCTCGAGTGTCAGGCCGCGGGACAGACTGTTGCCGCCGACGGCGATGACTCGCACGCCGGGCGGCTCATCGGTGACCGCATAGTCGAGGCTCCGGGCGCCGGTCGTCTGGTTGACGGGCTGTACACGGACGGGAGCGATCGCGTTATGGAGAGCCGCCAAAACGCCGGGCCATGCTTGGCCACAAGTCCGGAACTCGATAGTGAACACTTCGGCGAGCGCGGCGATCTCCGGCGATTGCCGGGCCGCTTCTTCTGGCGGCAGCGCGCCATGCAGGCGCACCGCGCTGCGGATTTCCTCCAGTTCGAGGTGCAAGGCATCAGCGATCCTGTTCTGTACCGCCGTGAACCGGGAGGCATTCACCAGCATCGAGCGGTGAATGCCACCCCCTCGCCCAGGCGCCTTGTCGGCCGCCTGCAGATCACGGATGGCACACGTGAGCAGGAAGCAGCGCAGCGCGATGCGGAGCGAGTCCGGCAACGGGCCGGGTTCGGTGTCTATTTTGTGCCCGCCCGGTAGCCAGTCCTCGCTGTCGGGAATCGTACGGAGGATTTCATCCGGCTGCATGTCGCCCGCGGCAGATTCCGCCTCGTCGTCCCGATCGCGTGGCGGAAACAGGGCGCTCATACCGACGTAGTTGTCCGGTGGCGCGAGGACATGGATGAAGTCCCGCGGGAACAGGTCGTCACCCAGCATCTCGTCTGTCGAAGCCGGATCGATAAAGATGTTGGCGAACGGCGTGGCGGTGAAGCCGACGTAACTTGACCGGCGGAAAACGCCGAGCACATGGCGGATCGCCTGATTGATCGCTGTCGTCTCGTCCGGGTTCTGCCGCGTGTTAATTGAGGCGTTGTCGGCCTCATCGTCGATCAGCAGAAGCGGCAGATCGATCCTGCCGTCGCGATCCGCATTTCTGGCGCGCAACCACCCGGACAGCCGCGCGAGGATGGCCTTGTTCTTCTTGCTCACCACCAGGACTGGCTCGACCACCGCATTCAGCGAGATGTTCAACGCCGACACCGCATTCTTGCGAAAGTCATAGTCGCGCGACGTGAACACCACGCCATTGCGCTCACCATTGATCAGCCCGACGCCAACGTGCCGCTTCCGCTGAAGCTGCGGACCGCTCAGGAAATCGCGGCTATCCAGCCCGACGAACGCCGCGTCGAGACGTTCCTGGGTCTGCCTGCGAACGTTCTCAAGAATGCCGGTCAGAAGAATGACCATTTTGTATCCGGCGTCTGCCGCCTTACAGATCAGCGCGGCATATGAGGCCGTCTTGCCGGACTGGACGTCTCCCATGACGAGGCCACGGCGTTGCCAGGAGGCGTTCTCGGCGGGGTTGCCGAGGAGGTCGAGCAGGTCATCCGTCGAGCGATCGAGCGTCGCGGTGACGAGTGGCGGCCACCCGTTCCTGAGGAGCAATTCCCGATAACGGGTCCAATAATACGGAATAATGGAAGCGCGCCTCGCGTCAAGCCATGGAGCGTGCCCATCCTCTGACGTCAGCGTCTGGCCCAGGTCCATCCGGATCGCAAACCGGGCATGCATAAGTCGTCGGGCTTCCGCCTCGGCTTCCCGTCCGGCGCCGAATGCTCGTGCCATCGTGCCAAGAACGTCGTCGATCTCCGTTTCAGTCGGAGGAGGATTGAGGCGCAACAGGTTGGTCGCTGCAGCGGCCAGCGACTCTGGTGTGGTTCGAGTCATGTGCGCAGTCTCTCGGCGATCCGGCGCGCCCGTTCGGGATCACGACTGAATGGTTCGGTCACGGGCAGCCGATCGAGCAGCCTTTGCAAGGTATCCGGCTGATGGCGGAAAGCGTCGACCAAGCGTTGGGCCAGCGCCTCAAGTTCGTCCTCTCTGATCTGCGTTCCGTCTGAGACGGGCAGGTCATTGCTGATGTGCAGGTGTATGTCGTGAAGCGGCAGGGAGGACTCGAGCAGTCTGAGCAGCCGCTCAGCGTCGCCATTCCGCTCTGAAGTCCCGAGGTGGGCAGCAATCGCCGGGTGCTCGCGGTTCACTCTCCAGGCGGCCGCGCCGTCGCGCAGGTCGTGGCGTGTCCACAGCGGGATCCTCTCTGCATCGTGCTGCGGCGAACCCTTGTGCGTGTAGACGCGTCGGCTCCTGATCGTGACCTCGCCGACAATCCGCCTCAGATGCGGCCGGAGGGCAGCTGGCGGTTCGGCGACCGTCTTGCGGATATCGAGCTTCCACAGGTGGTCGAGCTGCACAGGAACATCGACCCGTACGCGGGCAAGACGAATCAATTCGTCAGAGGGCACAATGCGGAACCACCCGCCGGGCACGACAAGGCGTCCGCAGCGATAGACATAAAACCCGTGCCCGGTCTTCAGGTTTTCTCTGCCGCCCACGCGATCAAGTTCAGCAGGTTTCAGCCGGGACGGGAAAGGCAGCACGAAGGGGGATACGGTGACTGTCTGACCTTCGACCCTGAAGCTCTCGGAATGAAGACTCTGTCCGCGGGCGTGGCCCTCGAGGAAAGGATCAAGCCGGGGTAGCGGCCGGCCGTTGACCTTGATTTCGAACGCACCAACGACCTCACCCGCGAGAAAGCGGTGAAACACCATCGCCAGATGATCAGCGACATCGTCCATGGTGTTGTCGAGCACGCGCCGCGGGTCTGCCCCGCCTGTCGCCGTCAGCCGATCCAGGTGGTGCCAGATTACGGCTGTCCCGCGACCCTGCGCGCTGAGCTGATCGTGCACGTCTGCTGGAATGGTCGAAACATCGGGCCTGCCGAGCCACCAAGTTCCCCTGCGCTCGCACTCATCCAGGTCCCAGACAGCGACCGCAAGACATCCGTCGCGAAGGGATGCCACAGTCAGCCGGCGGCACTGAGATAAAGACGCGGTCTTGAGACCAAGGCCGAACCGGCCAAGGTCCATGCCGGTCCGCTCCTCACGCGGGTCACTGCTGCCGAACCGCATCGCGTGAACCAGCGCGGCTTCGTCCATACCGGTGCCATCATCTACGACTGTAACGAGAGGCTCTGGCACTGACGTGAACCGGATCTCCACCGTCCGGGCGCCAGCAGCGATGCTGTTGTCGATGAGGTCGGCGACCGCCGCCGATGTTGTATAGCCGACGGCGCGCAGCGATTGCATGAGCATCGGTGCGACGGGAGGCAGTTCTATACCGACGGACCAGATCTGACCCAATTCGCACCCCCGAGCGGGGCATCCTCGCAGATAATTCCGGCGTTTTATATGCTTATTTTAGGCGCGGCAACATCCCGACTAAGCTGGCCTGCTGCGCTTCTCCCCTGATGAAGGTGGCGCAGCAATCTATGAGCTCTGATACGGGCACGCGGGCCGGTCCCTTCAGGCTGCATTCCCAGACTGTCAGCACGCGCCAGCCCAGGGCATGCAAGGCTCTGGCCGTGCGCTGATCGCGCTCGCGGTTGCCGTTAATCTTGGTAGCCCAGAACTCTGGCCGGGTCGTTGGCAGCCTGAACAGCGGGCAGTCGTGGCCGTGCCAGAAGCAGCCATGCACCAGAATAACGGCGTGGTAGCGTGGAAATACCAAGTCCGGCCGCCCGGGCAGAGCCGCCGCATGCAGCCGGAAGCGCAGGCCGGCATTATGCAGCCCCCGGCGAAGCAGCATCTCGGGCCTGGTATCCTTTGCCCGTATGCGCCGCATATTGCGCTGACGCTGTTCGGAGGTGAGGACATCCATGGTGAAGCAGCCTCTACACTCGCGGACGCGAACTCAGACAGCCGCTGCCGTTCGGACACTATCAGTGGCATCTTCCTCGGTTGCTGTTCCGAGCGCGCGAGCGATTGTAACCGCGAGAGCCTTCGTCATCAGTGGCGGAACGGCATTGCCGATCTGGCGGAAAGCCGGGTTCATGGTGCCGCAGAACATGAAGCCATCAGGAAAGGACTGCAACCGCGCCGCCTCGCGCACGGAAATCGTCCGGGCTTGGTCCGTGTCGTAGTGAATATGGCTGTAGCTGTCTTTGCCGAGGTGAGCGAGCAGCGTTCGACAGGGTTTGTCCGCTTCCATCATTCGCCACTTGTTCGGGAACTTGCGGACATCGTAGGGCGGCACGGTGGATTTGCGCAAACGCTCGAATGCTTCTGTGCCTTCGCAGACGATTGTGCCTCGCCTGTTCGCCTCCGCCACGCGCTCCTCCAGGACGCTCAGGGCGAGCTGGTACGCTTGCGGATACTGGTCGCCCGGTTGAAGCCGGGCGAACAGTTCGTAATCTCGTGGGAGCCACCGAATGACGTGATCTCTCAGACCATCCTCTGGCGCCTCGAACCCCCGCCACGAGCGCATCATCGACGCATAGGACGAGACGGCGCGGCGGCGATCGTATGGAACGGGACAATCGAATCGCCGGGCCCCACGCTTCAGCTTACCCGCCGCGAGGAGTTGGCGGGCATGGATCGGTGGCAGATCGGCGAGCGCCTGTTCGGCCGTCACGGCGGGGGGAGAATGCGGGTCCGCAGCGGGCGGCTCGCTATAGCTGTGCGCCCGCAGCAGGAGCCCGTTCAGCAGCTTCAGGGCGACAGCGCGTGAGCCCTCGTAGCCGGGCGGCACAAGCAGCCAGTGGGTCGGTGCCGGAAAGCTGACGCGCTCTGCGATCTCGCGCCGGTAAGCAATGAGGAACATCCGCTCGCGCGTCTGAGGCACTCCATAAAGAGCGGCATTCAACAGCGTGTAGCCGCACACATAGCCTTTCTCCGTCAGGACCTCACAGATGTCCTGGGCGATGTTTTGTCCGCCGTGGTTGAGCACGTCCGGGACGTTCTCGATGAGCACGGCGAGCGGCTGGAAGGCGTCTACATAGCTGAGATACTCCTGGTAAAGCCGCGCACGCGGGTCGTGGCGGAACGCCTGAGGATGGGCTGCGATCTCGCGCAGCTTCGGGCGCCCGACCCGGGCGAAGGCTTGGCAGGGCGGCCCGCCGACAATCACGTCGATGGCGTCTGCGACCGGGCCAAGATTCAGGGCGGCTCCGAGCGTTTCCGGGGGCGTCGTGACGATGTCCCGCGCCCGGCTGTGTTCTGCATCGCCGCCGTGGAAGTTGCGCGCGTGCGAGCGCGCGGCGTGCGGATCGGATTCGACGGCCGCCTGGATGGCAAAGCCGGCGGCCTTAAAGCCCAGCGAAAGCCCGCCGCAGCCGGCGAACAGGTCGAGGACGCGCGGAAGACCTCCGGCACGCAGCCGGGCGATTTTCTGTAAGGCCGCGTCTGTGATCATCCCCCGCTCGTGCTCTTCAGTTCAAATAATTGCAACTACAGCGCGGATGCCGTCTGCCTGCGGCCCGCGTCCGCAGCTGCACCATAGCCCTCTTCGCGAAGTTCAGCCAGGTTCGCGCTGCCAAAAGCTTCCCCGTCCGCTTGCCGCCGAGCTCTCCATCTCTGTGATTTGCATGCGGCGCCGGGTGGCGCGTGAAGTATGGAACTGCCTAGCCGCTCCAGATCCGTACGTTTGCGTAACTGTCCGCATGGCAATCGCGATTTCGAACTGGTACCAAGTTGCCGGTCCCGCAAGCTATTGAGAATATTGGAGTCGCAGGCTAGGAACTAAATTGGCGCAGTTCCCAGGTTTCAGAGAAAGGGGCCTAAAGAGAGAACGTTCGGGGCCTCGGCTGAACGGCGTGGTTCCCAGCCGCGCCAGCAAACCTCTTTGAAACAACGCATTTTTCTGGCTGCCGGATCGGGGGAGAGAATTTCTCAGGTGTGGTGACTGGCGGAGGGGGTGGGATTCGAACCCACGACACCTTTCGGTGAACACGCTCTCCAGGCGTGCGCCTTAGACCGCTCGGCCACCCCTCCTTCTTGCTGTCCGCCGACCCGTCCGGTGGGGGCGCGAGAGACGGGCAACGGTAACGGAGCGGACCTGTCACCGCAACGCCGTTACCGCGACAAGCTGGTCGATTTGCGTCAACCGATGCTTTCACAACTGAACCGCCGGTGTTATGAAGACAGAAAAAGGGGAGAAAGAGGCCATGGCCGTCAACGCGCATGCCGTCATCCAGGCGATCGTACGCGCTCTCGAAGAACCACCGGCACGCGCCCGTCAAGTACGCAAACCGGTCATCACCATTTCCCGGGCAATCGGCTCCGGCGGCGACTACGTTGCCCGGTCCGTGGCTGATCGGTTGGGAATCGAACTCTATGATGCTGAGATCATCGGTGGCATTGCCAGCGAGGCCAACGTCAGTGCCTCGCTCATGCAGACGCTCAATGAAAAGTTGGATGCTGTCGATGCGTGGATCTACTCGGCCGTTTTCGGAAAGCATGTTTCCCGGGACGAGTACGTGCATTTCCTGTCAACCGTCATCCGCGGGCTTTACCACACCGGCGGCGTCATCGTTGGCCGTGGCGGGCATGTGATTCTGGCCGGCCGGGATGTCCTCAGGGTCCGGATCGTGGGCTCCGTCGAAGCCTGCGCGACGCGAATTTCCGAAGAGGATGGAACCTCTTACGCCGAAGCGAAGCGCAAAGTGCAGGATTCGGTCAAGAAGCGCGGCAAGTTCATCTGGGACATGTTCCACTCTCGCTACAACGAGCCGACGAACTTCGACCTCGTGATCAACACCGACTATTTCCGGCGTCTCGACGACGTGGTCGAATTGCTGCTTCTGGCGATTCGTGCGCGCGGGCTCGATCGGAAGTGGTCACCACCTCAACAGCTCGCCGCAGCGAAAAGCGCGACATAGTCCCGCAACCGCCGCGCTTTGCCTTTTGCGCCCCAAAGGTTGCCCCGCACCCGTTGCCTGAGACTTGGCAACGGGTGGCGGATTAACGGCACGCGTCGCGAAAAATGCGGTGAATCGACCCCCGCCCCCCGAAGATCTATTCTTTCGAGCGCAGCCAGAGCAGGGTGTCATCGAGGGCGCGGCTGAGGCGCGCGAGGAGTTCCTGGATTTCGGCGACGCTGATGATCAGCGGCGGCGAAACGGCAACGATGTCGCCAGCAATCACGCGAACGATGAGCCCATGGGCCTCCGCCCGCCGCGCGAAATAAGCACCAACCCCGAGGGCGGGCGGAAACGAGGACTTTGTCCGCCTGTCCTCCACCAGTTCCAGTGCGCCGACCAAACCGACGCCGCGTGCCTCGCCGACCAGCGGATGGTCTGCCAGGGCCCGCAGCCCCTCCTGAAGCACCGGTGCGATTTGCCGCACGTGCCCGAGGATATCGCGCTCCTCGTAGATGCGGAGCGTCTCCAGCGCCACCTCCGCCGCAACCGGATGGCCTGAGTATGTATAGCCGTGGCCAAAGACGCCGATCTTTTCGCTTTCAGCAACCATCGCCTGCCAGATCGGCTCGGACACCAGCAATGCCGAGATGGGAATATAGCCGCTGGACAGCGCCTTGGCGCAGGTCAACATGTCCGGTTGGATCCCGAAAGTTTCACACCCCCAGCGGTTGCCGGTCCGCCCGAAGCCGCAGATGACCTCGTCGGCCAGCAGCAAAATATCGTAGCGCCGAAGAACGGGCTGAATCTTCGCGAAGTAGGTCGCAGGGGGTACGATAACGCCGCCCGCCCCCATGACCGGTTCGGCGAACATCGCGGCAATGGTATCCGGTCCTTCGCGCACGATCAGCCGCTCGAGGTTCTCCGCCATCCGCGACGCAAAGCTTTCTTCGTCCTCCCCCTCGTCGGCGAAGCGCCAATGGTGGGGACAATCGGCGTGCAGAAATCGTTCAAGCGGCAAATCGAAGTCGCGGTGATTGGCCGGGAGTCCCGTAAGGCTGGCGGTAGCCACGGTCACCCCGTGGTATGCCCGCCTTCGTGAAATGATCTTCTTTTTCTCCGGTCGTCCCAGGGCATTGTTGTAGTACCAGATCAGCTTGACGGCCGTGTCGTTGGCCTCTGACCCGGAATTGGCGAAAAGGACCTTCGACATCGGCGCAGGAGCAAGGGCGATCAGCCGTTCGGCGAGTTCGATCGTTGGCGCTGGCGCCTTGCCGCCAAACGAGTGATAGAAAGGAAGCTTGGCCATCCCGCGCGTTGCGGCTTCGACTAAGCGGGGCTCGCTGAAACCAAGAGACGCGCACCAGAGGCCTGCGAGCCCCTCGATGTATTCGTTGCCCGACGTATCAAAGACCCGGACGCCCTCTCCCCGCGTAATGACCAGTGGACCCGTCCGCTGGTGCGCGGCAAGGTTGGTGTAAGGATGCGCCAGTGCGGCCAAATCGTGCTCGACAAGGGAAGCAGCCTGTCGGGAGTCCTCGGCGGAGACAGTGGGCATGGGTCTAATCCTCGTCGATTGGCTGGAGGCTGACGAAACCGTCGGGCGGAGGTTTACGGATCTTCGGCGGCATCATGGCTGACAGCATTCGCCACCGCCGGGAGGTGTCTATCCTAACGCGCTAAGTCGGAGCAATCGACTTGCGTTTGAGGGACCGGGGGATGTGGTGGCATATTCGCGAGACGGGCTTGCGGTCGTTCACAACCCGCTGCCAGGGTTCCGCAGGCTGAAGAAGCGCAAGGTGTGGCGCCGCCCAGGTTCTGCGGTAGAGTTACGAGAGGTCAGCGAGGCGAATTGATGAGCAACGAACGATACGACGTCGTGGTGATCGGGGGCGGTCCAGGGGGATATGTCTGCGCCATCCGTGCGGCACAACTCGGGATGCGCACGGCCTGCGTGGAGAAGCGCTCCACGCTGGGCGGCACCTGCCTCAATGTCGGATGCATCCCGTCAAAGGCGCTTCTGCAATCTTCCCATCTCTACGAGCAGGCGGCGAAAGAGTTTGCGCAGCACGGCATCACCACCGGCGGCGTGAGCTTCGAGCTGGCGAAAATGCTGGCGCGAAAAGACGCTGTGGTCAAACAGCTGACCTCCGGAATTGCGCTGCTTTTCCGCAAGAACAAGGTGGATCACATCCTGGGCCAGGGGACCATCACCTCGGCCGACACGGTGCAGGTGACAACGGAGGATGGCAACGGCGCTCGCACCCTCCAAGCCGACAGCATCGTGATCGCCACCGGCTCCGAGAGTGCGGCGCTGCCGGGCCTTGAGATCGACGAGCAAGCCATCGTGAGCTCCACGGGGGCGCTCACCCTGCCGGCCGTGCCCAAGAAAATGGTCGTGATCGGCGGCGGCTTCATCGGCATCGAGCTAGGATCGGTTTGGCGCCGGCTGGGGGCCGAGGTTTTGGTCGTCGAGTTCCTGGATCAAATTCTGGCCGGCATGGATGGCGAAGTCTCCAAGGCGATGCAGCGCATCCTTCAGAAGCAGGGCATGACGTTCAAGCTGGGGAGCAAGGTCACCCGAGCAGAGCGCAACGAGGGTGGTGTCTCGCTGACCGTCGAATCCGTGGCCGGCGGCAGTGCCGAAACTCTTGAGGCCGAAACGGTTCTGGTCTCCGTCGGCCGCCGGCCCAATACGGACGGCCTCGGTCTCGACAGCGTGGGAATTACGCCGACCAATCGCGGCTTCATCCCGGTAGACCACGACTACCAGACCAATGTCGCGGGAATTTTCGCCATCGGTGACGTCATCGGCGGCAAGATGCTGGCCCACAAGGCCGAAGAAGAGGGCGTCGCCGTCGCCGAGCTGATCGCGGGACAAGCCGCGCACGTCAACTACGAGGCGATACCCGGTGTCGTCTACACTTGGCCGGAGGTGGCGGCCGTTGGCCGTACGGAAGAGCAGCTGAAGGCTGACGGCGTCACCTACAAGGTGGGCAAATTCCCATTTTCCGCTAACAGTCGGGCGCGCTGTAACGCCGAAACCGAGGGCTTTGTAAAGATCCTGGCGGACGCCCAGACCGACCGCATTCTCGGAGCCCACATCATCGGCCCCGAGGCCGGTGACCTGATCCAGGAACTGGTCGTGGCGATGGAGTTCGGTGGATCGGCGGAAGATGTCGCGCGTTCCAGCCACGGCCATCCTGGCTTGGCGGAAGCATTGAAAGAGGCAGCACTCGCCGTGGCTGATCGGGCCATCCATATCTGACGCACCTGTAGCTCCGGCCCGAAAAGGCACGCCTGTCTCAGGCAGCGAGGCGGCAGGGACGGCGTGTGACCGCAGCAGTTTCAGCGAGCCATGACGGGCCCAAGGCTCATCTTCGCGCTGTGTACAGCGCAGATCCTGACGATGGCGGGCGTCTTCGCTTTCCCGGCGCTGCTGCCGACGTTCGTGGTGGAGTGGGGACTGAGCAAGACGGAGGCAGGCTGGATCGCCGGCCTCTACTTCGCCAGCTACGCGCTGGCTGCCCCGCCGATCATGGCGCTCACCGATCGCATCGACGCGCGACTGGTTCTCCTCACGGGTGCCCTGACGACCGCAGTTGCGGCGTTCGGGTTCGCGTTCCTGGCAGAGGGATTCTGGACCGCGCTGGCGTTTCGCCTCCTGGCCGGCGCCGCGCTGGCGGCGACCTACCTGCCCGGTTTGCGAGCCCTGGTCGATCGGTACGAAGGCGAGAAGCGGTCGCGGGCAATCTCGTTCTATACTTCCAGCTTCAGCCTCGGCACCGCCCTGTCGTTTCTGGTGGCCGGTGAGACCAGCTCGGCTTTCGGCTGGCGTGCGACATTCGTATTCTGCGCGTTGGCCGCGCTTGCGGCCACGTTGGTCCCTCTGATGCTGGACACCAGACGACCTCAGAGATCCGGCGGGGGCCATCTGCTGGACTTTCGCCCGGTGTTCGCCAACCGAAAGGCGCTCGCGTTCATCCTCGGCTACGGCGTCCACTGCTGGGAGCTGTTTGCCATGCGGTCCTGGCTGGTCGCATTCCTGGCCTTCTGCATCACGTTCAACGGAGGCGACGATTACGGTCTATCGCCGACGACGGTGGCGACCCTGGGCGCACTGGTGGCGATGGCGGCCAGCATATCGGGCAATGAATTGTGCGTTCGCTTCGGCCGTGTCCGGGTCATCGTGATCATCATGATCGCGGCAGCAGCCTTTGCCGCCGTCTTCGGCTTTGCTTCGGTCCTGCCCTATCCTGTTCTGGTCGCCCTGGCGCTGGTCTATTCCGCCGTCATTCAACTCGACTCCGCCGCGCTGACAGCCGGCGCGATCGAGGCGGCGACGCCCGGTCAGAGCGGGGCAACGCTGGCCATCCACGCCTGTGTCGGCTTCAGCGGCGCGGGTCTTGGACCGCTGCTTCTGGGTGTTTTCCTGGATGCAACCGGCAGCGGTGCGACGCCGCTGTCGTGGGGAGCTGCTTTCGCTTCGTGCAGCATCGTCAGCCTTCTTGGCCCCCTGGCCCTGGCGCTCGCCCGCCCGTCTCAGAACCGACGTAACAGCCGGTCGATGTAGTCCAATTCAGGCACGGGACGGGAACGCTCGGCCGCCCGGCGGCGCAGTTCATCAAGGATTTCCTGGGCACGCTGCAAACTGCCGCTATCCGGGATCTCGACGTCGCCGGTTGCGAAACCCCGACGCCCGCCAGCCGATCGACCGAAGATGTCGCCGCTTCCGGCACCACCCTCGCCGCCCATCATCAGGCCATTGCCCAACTGCTGAGCCAGCGCCTCCCCGGCCGACTGCATTGCACGTTCGAGAGCATCGACGGCCTGTGTCTGATTGGCAAATGCTTCGCCAAGCTGCCCCCGGGCGAGGGTATCGGCCGCGCCTTTCATGGCTTGGTCGGCTTCGCCAAGTGGCTGAGGGATCGACCCCAACATTTCGTCGAGCTGCAGCATCAAGTCGCCCAAATCCTTGCGCAGAGCCTGCTGCTCCGCCACGCCCCCGCCCTTATCGGCTCTCTGTGACTTCGAGCCCGGGGGAGTAGCTGAGGAGCCTTCAGAGATCGACGGCGCTCCAGGCAGTCCCGTCGATGGCGGCCGGTAACCTGAGCGGGAGCTCCGCTCCCGTTGAGACCGCTGCTCTCCCAGCCGGCGGAAGCTGTCATTCTGCAATTGTTGCTGCTTGTCCGCGAGGGTGCGCAGCGCCTGCATAAGTTCCTGTGCCTGCGCCAGGTCCTCGTCGGCGCCGCTTCGCAATCCGGCCCGAATGCTGTCCAGCATGCGTTGCAGTTGTGCCAACATCTGCATGGCGCTTTCGCGACCTCCGGACCGAAGCAGCTGTCGGGCCGCTTCAATCATGTCCTTGAGATCCTCGGCCTTCATGCTTTGCATGGCGGGATCCAGAGTGGGCGCCAATTGACCGTGACGCGCCGCTTCCTCGGCGGCGGCCGCCAGAAAACGATCGAGGGCTTGCTGCAGGGCGTCCATGAGCCGTTCGATCTCGGCGGTGGGCGCCTGCCGCTGCAAGGCTTCGGCAAGCTGCCGCCGCGCTTCCTCAAGCTGCCGCTCGGCCAAGGGCACGTTTCCCTGCTCAAGGCGCAACGCCGTTTGCCAAAGCAAGTCGCGAACGGCAGTAATGGCGGGTGCGTCAGAGGACAGCCGTAAGCGGGCCTTGGCCACCGCCAGCGACAGCGCAACGACCACATCGTCCTGGAACGACTCGGGCCGTGCAGCAATCGCGGCCAGCTCAACGGCCACCGCGTACCGCGCGTCGACACTACCCGAAGACAACTTCTTGCGCAAATCTACGAGCGCAAGCGCTACCGGATGCGTGAACGTCCGCTCAGGCAACACGGCATCCACTGTTTCGCTGGTCCCGACCTGTCCGGCCACATCCCTGGCCTCCAGCCGGATGCGAACCGGTGCACCCGCCCAAGGGTGTTCGGATAAATCCTGCAGGGAACTTCCCGCCGCTTCGGCCTGTGAAAGCCCGCCCAGAGGCAACAGCAGCCGCAGCGGCTCTTCGGCTTCGCCCGGCGGCAATTCGCCGGCCGCGGCTGGCGTTATGATCGCCGAAACCTCGGCGATGCCATAGTCATCCGAGGCCCGCCAGGCCAGCAGCAACTGACCGTTGCCTTCCGCCGCCGGAGGATGACCAAAGGCCACCCGGGGCGGCGTATCCGACGCCACGGAGACTGGCCAGGTTGCCAATTCGCGGCGGCCGGAGTGGACGCTGATTCGATCGCCCCCTTCGATGGGAGCCTCTACCCGCCAGGCTTCTCCATCGCTGACCTCGCCCAACGGCTGAAACGGAACGACTTGCCCGGAAAGCGAGAGTTCCGGCACACGGCTCACACCCGAAACCCGGGCAAGCAAGGTGCTGCCGACGGGAATGTGGATGGCCGAATGGCCGGCGGCTGCCAGACTGCCACCGGCGGTGTTGCTGAGATAGATGGGCGATACGCGCGTATAGGCCGGCGGCGTGATCCACACCTCTACCTGTGCCTGTGGGGCGCGCCCGCGCAGACCCGGGTCGAGCGCGCGGCCGAGCCGGGCTCCTGGATCGGAGAAGCCGGCCGCCCAGCCGACGACAAGCAGGATCAAGACGCCGGCGCGAACTCCCCACGGCTCATGACGCGCCATTTCCGCGTTTGGCCAGCGAACACGCAACGTGCCGGCAAGCGCCGCCATCCTTTCGCGGTGGCGGCGCCAAAGCGCCTCCGCCAACGAGTCATCACGACCGGCCGCAAGCCTGTCTTCCAACGCCTGCAGCGGTTGGTCGGGCAATCCACTGTCCCGCTCGAGCCTTGCCCGCGCCTCCCGGCGACGGATTGGACGCAACGCCGGCAAGGCCCAGACCAAGGCACCGCCGCAAGCCGCCAGGAACCCCACCAGAATGGCCACGTGCAGCCAGTCCGGAAGACGCGGCAGCACGTCCAGCAGAGCGACCGCAAGAAACACCCCGACAAGACAGACAGCGGGCCACAATCGCGGCCACAGGCGCTCCCAGGCCAACGCCAGGCCGGCCAGCAGAAGCAGCAACCTGTAGCGCCGGCCGCCCTGCGCAGATTTTTGCGGGCGACGCCAACGGCCCCTGATCATCCGCCCGCTCCGGCGCGTGACTGCGCCGCCTCGGTGGTGAGCTCGCCAACGGCGATCCAGGGAGGCAGATGCTGGGTCGCCAACATGGTTTCGATGGCGATCCTTTCCTGGACGACCGCCCATTCAGCGCCGTTGACCAGCACTTCCGGCGTCAGCGCCCTAGCATTGTAGGCCGAAGCCATCGCCCGCCCATAGGCGCCGGCACTGCGGATCGCAAGCAATTCGCCTTCCTTCAGGGGCGGCATTTTCCGATTGCTGCCAAAGGCGTCGCTGGTCTCGCAGATGGGGCCGACGATATCGACTTCCCGGAACTCTGCGCCGGGCGGCGGGGCGCACACCGGCACCACCTCATGCCAAGCCCCGTAGAGGGCCGGCCGCAACAGATCGTTCATACCGGCATCGACAATCACGAATGTGCGGGTCGAGCCTTCCTTGATGCGCAGGATCCGCGTGACCAGGACTCCGGCATTCCCGACGATCATTCGTCCCGGCTCGAAGATCAGCTTGCAGCCGAGATCCCCCACCGTTTCCGCCACGGCGCGCGCATACTCGTCCGGCGGTGGCACCACGACCCCGTCGTTTCCGTAAGGAATTCCGAGGCCGCCGCCGAGGTCGAGGGTTCGGACCGGGAGCCCGTCCGCGCGCAGCATTGCCACCAGATCCCGCACGCGGCGGAAAGCCTCGCGGAACGGCGAAACGTCGGTCAACTGGGAGCCGATGTGTACGGCGATGCCGGCAACGTCGAGCCCCGGCATTTTCGCGGCGCGCGCATAGATGCGATGCGCAGCCGTCCATTCGATCCCGAATTTGTCTTCCCGCCTGCCGGTCGAAATCTTGTCGTGGGTATGCGCATCCACATCCGGATTGACTCGTAACGCAACCGGCGCGCGGACGCCGAGTCCTTGGGCCACGCGGCTGAGAAGATCGAGTTCCGGCTCGCTCTCCGCGTTGATCTGCAGGACACCGGCGCGCAACGCGGCCGCCATTTCTTCGGCGGTTTTGCCGACGCCCGAAAACACGATCGCCGATGCGGGAACGCCAGCCGACAAGGCCGTCAGCAGCTCGCCCCCTGAAACGACATCGGCACCAGCGCCTTCGCGTGCCAGCGACGCAACAACGCCGACGTTGCCGTTGGCTTTGATCGCATAGCAAATCGTGGGCGTCAGAGCCGACAGGGCCTCGGCCAGCACGCGATAGTGCCGGCGCAAGGTGGCCGTAGCGTACACATAGACGGGCGTGCCGACGGCATCGGCAATCGTTGCGAGAGGAACCTCTTCAGCGAACAGGCGGTGTTTGCGATAGACGAAGTGATCCATGTCTCCCGTCTCCGTCGCTCACCGACTGGGGTAGGTCCGGGGATAATCAGAGCCCGGTGGCGGCTCTGGCTGGCCTTTGCGCCCACAACCCGCCGCTTGCAGGACCAGTCCGCACAGCAGCAACAGCACCAGCAGCCGGGGACTCATTGACCATCGAGAATCGTTCATCTGCTGAATATGCCGCCTCGGCGATGCGGATGCGAGTTGAAAGCCGCGGAGAGGCTCACCCTGCAGGCGACGGCGCCGCCGACAACATGGGGGTCGCGGCATCCAGGTCCGGGGGCAGACGGCGCGAAGCCACCGCGTCGACCAGTGCGATGTGGCGTGGCAGGCAAAAGCGCGTCAGGTCGAAGTGCTCGATCACAGTCTGGCGCGCCCGCGCGCGCATGTCGGCCATGCGATCCGGATGCGAAAGCACACGATCGATGGCGTCGGCGATGCCGGCCGCCGAGAAAAAATCCACGAGCAGACCGTTGTGCCCGTCGTCGATCACCTCCTGAACCGGGCCCGTCGCCGAGCCGACGACGACACACCCCGCCGACATCGCCTCCAACATCGACCACGACAGCACAAATGGATACGTGAGATAGACGTGCACGGCCGACACTTGGAGCATGGCCACAAACTCCGGGTAGGCGATTCGGCCGACGAAGCGAACCCGCTCCATGTCCAGCTTGCTCCCTACTTCCGCCAGCATCCGCTGCCGCCAGCTCTCGCCCTTGGCCAGGCGCTTGCCGTAGCTGACCTCGTCGCCACCGACAATCAGGGTGATGGAATTGGGACGACGCCGCTGAATCTCCGGGAGAGCCCGCATGAAGACATGAAAGCCCCGATAGGGTTCCATGTTTCGATTCACGAAGGTGATCACCTCATCGCCCGGCCGCAACGTCAGGCCCGCCTTCGCCAATTTCACATGCGCCCGCGGGTCGGGCTTAACCCGGTCCGTGTCGATGCCATCGTGTATGACGCTAAAGTGGCTCCGGTAGCGTTCCGGCACGGTGTCCGCCTGCCAGTGCGTCGGACTCACGCACCAATCGGCAGCGTCGATGTTCAGCAGACTGTTGGCATTCTTCATCCGCAGCCGGCACCGGCCGGGCAAGTCGTCCTCGGGAAACTCGGGGTCGAAGTCATAGTCTGCGCCGTTCGCGCGATAAAAGAACTCGATGAACGACAGCAGGGGGGCTTCGGGGAAAACGTCCTTCAGAAACAACGCCTCACCCCAGCCAGGGTGGGCGCAGATAACATCCGGCCGGAAGCCTTTCTCGCGCAGCTCCAGCGCACAGTGCGCCGCGGCCTCCCCCCGAATCACCTTGGTTTCGATATCCACGACCCAGGGGTGAACGGAGGCCGAAGTACCGCGCTGCGGCTGATAGCGAGCGACGCGGACCCCGGGCAGCGCCTGCTGCGCCTCGATGGCCATGGCGACCACATCGTCGCCCCGCGCAGCCAGCGCCGGCGCCAGATGCAGATACTGGCCGGGAAAATTCTGATGAACGAACAGCACGCGCATTTATTTCCCCTGCGACGGTGCTAAAGCGGCGGAGACTTATGGCCGCGATGCAAAGCGCACGGCCACGGCGCTGACCAGTGCCCGTGGAGGCTGCGCACTGCGCCGTGCCGCCAGCCAGCCGATGGCATCGGCGCCGGCACGGCAAGCCTCCTTCTTCATCTCGCCAAGGACCGCGCCGATGTCCCCTCCCGGAGGCAGCGGTCCCTCGATTCGCGCCGTCAGCCTAGCGACCACCGTATAGGCTCCGCCCGGCTCGCCGGAGCGGAACACGACGATCGGGCAATCTTCCGGCTTTGGCGGATACTCGGCATCGACGACCGATGTGACCTGCGAGCCTCCTGCCAGACCTTCGCAGCCTGTCAGCGGCAGAAGAGCCAGGGTAAGAAGGAACGCAACTTCCGCCGCACGTTTCACCGATGCTCTGGCCCCCTCTGCGCCGGGCAATGCCGCGTCCGTAACCGGGTTCAGCGGGCGTCGGCATCGCTCGCTCTCCGCCGCCCGAGTCCCAATCGTCAACGGGCATTCCGCTTTTCGGGAATGATACCGAAGCTGCGATCCGCAGGAAACATCGCCAGGTATTTTCGACCAAGCCGCAACGATCGCGGCTCCAGACTAAAATGCCGGCTGAGGAACCAAACGTCCTGGCAGGCGGTCGCGCTGCTCTTCCCAAAGGGCCCAGCGTTCGATGCCGAGCTCGTAAGCCAGACTGAGAGGCGTGACCGGCGGCAGTGTCGCCACCCCAACCTTCTCCCCTGCCTCCACGGTAATCGACATGCGGGCACGCCGTGCGAGACGGCCCATCGCATGGTTGTCCGTGAGAAAGAGCACCCAGACACGGCGCAGGCCACGATTTCGCGACCACAGCAGCGCTCGGTCGAGCAGCGCTTTCCCGATTCCCTGTCCGCGCAAGGCGGCATCCACGCTGAATGCAAGCTCGGCGGAACGGCTGTCAGCCCCCGCCTCCGCGATGCCGGCGGCGATGTGTGCGGCCGCGACCACACGCCCGTTGCGCACGAGGGCAAGCACACGGTCACGCGTTGGATTCAGGCGGGCCACATGGGCCCGAATGCCCTCATCATCAATCGGGAAACCGAACCGCAGCCGACGGGCCTCGCCATCAAGGCGCAGCAGGTGCGCTCTATAGCCGGCCCACTCGGAGGGTGTGAGTATTCGGATGCGACGCATCATCATTACTCTCTAATGTATGTTGCGATGCAGAAATACAAGCCCAGGCTTTAAGAGTGCGTTAAAAAGGGCACATCTTTGTGCGGAAAATGGCGCGAATTAGCGGCTGGGGCGTAAGCAGGCTGCGGAAAAACCTGGCCCCACGCTCACTCGCAAGATCGAGCACGGGACGAGCCTTCTTGCTCAAGATATAGGGCGCCAAATCGTGAATTGGGCCTTCTCAGCAGCCTGTTTAAGGAGCTGTGCAGTGAGCGCCGGGGGAGCGCGCTTTCGTCAAGCGATCGGCGAGGCGGACGGGTTCCGGCAACCGCCACCGTGTGCTGCACTGCAAAACGATCCGCAGCGCAGTCGGAAGCGATACGCGATGGCCGATGGACACAAACAGCGGCCGAACGTTCGTTTTCGAGCGCAGGCAGGCCCCGATCAAATCCTTGCCATCAAGAAGCGGCGTCCAGGCTCCCTTCTCGAGCGCCGGTTCCTCGAACGTGCCCGTGAGCCGGGATTTGGCGACTCCGATCGACGGCAAGCTCAGCGCGAGCCCGAGATGAGACGCTACCCCGCACCGCCGCGGATGCGCAATTCCCTGCCCATCGCAAAGCAGCAGATCGGGCGGCAACGGCAGCGCATTGATCGCCGCCACCGCGGCCGGAGCTTCACGGAATGTGAGCAGTCCCGGAACGTAGGGAAACAAGACCGGCATTTCGACCGCACTCTCGGCCAGAACGGTGAGGCTGGCGAAATCCATGAGAACAGCCGCAGCCCGCGCCGTACCGCCACGACCCGGCCCGGTGTAGGAAACATCAACGCCGGCAATTGTCCTCAGATCGGAAAATCTGTCGGTGTGTTCGACCGCAGCGGCGGCAAGACGCTGCAGCACGATGGCCTCGGCAGGCGTCAGGTCCCAGCGACACCACAGCGAAGGGCTGCCGGGCGACACATCGGACATCGCCGCTCAGACCCTAGCCTTCAAGAAAGCGCGTGATCAGCCAGCCTTCGCCCGTAACCTCAAGCTGGGCAACGAAGGTTGAGCTCTTGTTGAAGACCGGCTCGCAATAGAGATCGGCCACGTCCGACCGAGAGGCGCCTTTTGCCGAGAACTTGCAGGTCACAGTCGCTTCGAAACTGCAGACGAAACCGGCCGGCTCCGACGGATGGCACGCATTCTTCTTGAACGCGGTCAGACGATAGTCCCGCCGCACGTCGAGCATCTGAACGGCGCACCCCGCCCCCGCGAGTTTGCAGCCCGGATCGACGAAGTCGCCGTGAATGGCCACGAAGTCGTAGAGAAAATCGAGATACGCTTGGCGCAGCTCCTTCTCGCTTGGCTCGGTAAGGCCGCTCGCGCCAGCCCCGGCGGCGACCGATAGGACAACGCCAATAACCAGCAGAAGCGCTTTCATCTGCTGGAACCGTCCGGAGTTGATCAGCGGCGCAGGAGTTCCGGGGGAAGCACCCACGCGAGATACCACGCTCCCGTTGCCGGCCGCCGCGCCAGACACGCCATCGTCGCCGGGGTGAACTCCACGATCGTCGGCTGTTCCTTGCCGAGCAGCAGTCTCGAAGCCAGCCGGCCCAGAAACGGCTGATGTCCAACCACCAGTGTATCCGCCTGCCAGGTTGCCACGGCCTCGGACAGCGGCACCGGCGAGTCTCCTGGCAGCAGCCCTTTCTCCTGGGCTGTCACCTTGCTGCCGATGGCGGACGCCAGCATTGCCGCGCTGTCAGCGGCACGGAGCTTGCCCGAATGAACGATAGATGCTGGGCACACCTTGGCTTCTGCAAGAAAAGCGGCCAGACGGGCGATGTCATCGCGGCCACGAGCGGTCAGCGGCCGGTTTGGATCTTCCGATTCCGGTACGGCCTCGCCGTGCTGGACCAGATACAGCTGAATTCCCATCGCCGTGTCCTCAATCCGCGCGCTGGCAACTCAGTGCCCGCGCACTGCGCCCTTCTCGTAGGAGTCAACAGCGGCCAGCATGGCCTCCGCAGCCCGCACGTCCCGCTCCGCCTCGGTACGAACGCCGAGGGTATTGGCGAGCATGAGAGCGTCATGGGCTCTTTTCAGCCGCGCCTCGGCCTCGTCGCGGCCGATTTCGGCCACCGGCATCGCCTCCTCGGCAAGAACCGTGCAACGCTCCGGCGTGACCTCGACAAATCCGCCCTCGACAAAAAACTGCCGCAGGATTTTCAAGGACTTGTCGCGGATCTCGATGGCGCCGGGCCGCAACGTTGACAACAACGCCGCATGCCCCGGCAGCACGCCGAAGTCACCAGCGCCCCCAGGGAGGATTACCAGCTCCGTCTCTTCAGCGAGCACGGGCTTTGCCGGGGTGACGATCTCAAATCGGAAAGTTTCGGCCATCTGTCAGTTCGCCTCAGGCTGCGCACACTGTTGCCGCTGGAGCATCGCGCTATGCAGCGTCTTCCGCCATCTTCTTCGCCTTTTCCACCGCTTCGTTGATGGTCCCGACCATATAGAAGGCGGCTTCAGGCAGATGATCGTAATCGCCGGCGACGATTCCTTTGAAGCCCTTGATGGTGTCCTCGAGATTGACGAAGACGCCGGGCGTGCCGGTGAAGACTTCGGCGACATGGAAGGGCTGTGACAGGAAGCGCTGGATCTTGCGGGCCCGGGCGACGGTCAGCTTGTCTTCTTCCGAGAGTTCATCCATGCCGAGGATCGCGATGATGTCCTGCAGCGACTTGTACGTTTGCAGGATCCGCTGCACCTCGCGGGCGACCTTGTAGTGCTCCTCGCCAACGACCCGCGGATCGAGCACACGCGACGTGGAGTCGAGAGGATCGACCGCCGGATAGATGCCAAGCTCAGCGATCTGCCGGGAAAGCACGGTGGTCGCGTCCAGGTGGGCAAACGATGTGGCCGGTGCAGGATCGGTGAGGTCGTCGGCGGGCACATAGATCGCCTGCACCGACGTGATGGATCCCTTCTTGGTCGAGGTAATGCGCTCCTGCAGGGCGCCCATGTCCGTCGCCAGAGTAGGCTGGTAACCGACCGCCGACGGAATGCGGCCGAGGAGCGCCGAAACCTCCGAACCGGCCTGGGTGAACCGGAAGATGTTATCCACGAAGAAGAGAACGTCCTGCCCTTCCTCATCGCGGAAGTACTCGGCGACAGTCAGGCCGGTAAGCCCGACTCGCGCACGGGCACCCGGAGGCTCGTTCATCTGGCCGTAGACGAGAGCCGCCTTGGAGCCCTTGCCGTCAACCTGGATAACGCCCGATTCCATCATCTCGTGATAGAGGTCGTTGCCCTCGCGGGTCCGCTCGCCGACGCCGGCGAAGACCGAGTATCCGCCGTGCGCTTTCGCGATGTTGTTGATCAGCTCCATGATGATGACGGTCTTGCCGACGCCCGCCCCACCGAACAGGCCGACCTTGCCGCCCTTCGCGTAGGGCTCGATCAGATCGATCACCTTGATGCCGGTGACCAGGATTTCCGACTCGGTGGACTGTTCAAGGAAGCTGGGGGCCGGCCGGTGAATCGGATACTTCGTGGCGGTCGTGATCGGACCGCGCTCGTCCACGGGATCGCCGATCACGTTCATGATCCGTCCGAGGGTTTCCGGCCCGACCGGAATGGAAATCGGCGCGCCGGTGTCAACCGCCGTCTGTCCGCGCACCAGTCCGTCGGTGGTGTCCATTGCCACTGTCCGAACGACGCCCTCGCCGAGCTCCTGCGCCACCTCGAGCACCAGCCGGCGGCCGCTCACGTCGACTTGCAGGGCGTTCAGGATCTTCGGCAACTCACTTTCTTCGAAGCGCACATCGACGACAGCGCCCATAACCTGGGAGATGGTGCCCACGGCGTTCTTGGTGTTCATTTTTTTCAGCTCCTTCAAGAATTCCCGGTCGGCTAATGCCGCGTGGCGTCACTGTGCGGATTTAGACCGCTTCGGCGCCGGAAATGATTTCGATCAGTTCCTTGGTAATCGCTGCTTGGCGACTGCGATTATAAGTCAGGGTCAGGCGGTCGATCATCTCGCCTGCGTTGCGCGTGGCGTTGTCCATCGCCGTCATCCGAGCTCCCTGCTCGGACGCAAAGCTTTCCAGCAGCGACCGGAATATCTGCATGGACAGATTGGCGGGCAGGAGATCCTGAAGCAGGGCTTCGTCGTCCGGTTCCATCTCGTAGATGCCCCCTGCCGGCGCGGCGGAAGCGGCATCGGTGGCGGCCAGCGTCTCGGTCGGAAACGGGATGACCTGCTTTGCCGTGACCACCTGACTGATCGCCGACTTGAACGTATTGAACAGCAGCGTGCACACGTCGAAGTCGCCATCGTCGAACATCTTGCGTAACCGCCGCGACAGATCGCGCGCCGGCTCGAACTGTGCGCCGTTTCTGGTGACGTTTTCCAAGGTATCCACGATCAGCCGCCCATGGTCGCGGCGCAAGGCATCGCGTCCTTTGCGGCCAATGCTGAGGACCTTGACTTCCTTCCCCTCGCGCTGAAGGGCGCTGATCTTGCGACGAGCCTCGCGCGCGATGTTGGCGTTGAAGCCGCCGGCGAGCCCCCGGTCGCTTGTAACGATGACGAGAAGATGCTTCTGGTCGCGGCCGTTGCCGGCGAGCAGCTTGGGAGCATTGTCCCGCGAGGACATTCCCGAAAGCAGCCCCGAAAGCATCTGTTCCATGCTCTGGGCATAGGGGCGTCCTTGCTCCGCCGCGACCTGGGCGCGTTTCAGCTTGGCCGCGGCAACCATCTTCATGGCCGACGTGATTTTTTGCGTTGACTTGACGCTGGCAATGCGGACGCGCAGGTCTTTCAAGCTTGGCATGACACGGTTATCCCGTTCTCGGTGTTGCGGTCGATGCCGTATTTGCTAGGAGAACGACTTGCTAAAGCGATCAAGGAACGCCTTTAGCTGCGTCTCGATTTCCGGCGTCAAGTCCTTCTGCGTGCGAATTTCACCGAGAATCTCGGCTCCGTTCGCCCGAATGCTGTCGAGCAGCGCCGACTCGTATCGGTTCACACTGTCGACCGGCACGGCATCCAGGTAGCCGCGCGTTCCGGCATAGATCGCCACCACCTGCTCTTCGACCGGGTAGGGACTGAACTGCGGCTGCTTCAGCAACTGGGTGAGACGAGAGCCACGACCCAGGAGCTTCTGAGTGGACGCATCCAGATCGGACGCGAACTGGGCAAACGCCGCCATTTCGCGATACTGCGCCAGTTCAAGCTTGATCGAGCCGGCGACCTTCTTCATCGCCTTGATCTGCGCCGCGGACCCCACCCGGCTGACCGAGAGGCCAACGTTCACCGCCGGGCGGATGCCTTTGTAAAACAGCTCGGTCTCCAGGAAGATCTGGCCGTCGGTAATCGAGATGACGTTGGTCGGGATATAGGCTGAGACGTCTCCGGCCTGCGTCTCGATCACCGGCAAGGCCGTCAGCGAGCCCGAACCGTTGTCCTGGTTCAACTTCGCGGCCCGCTCCAGCAGGCGGGAGTGAAGATAGAAAACGTCGCCCGGGTAAGCCTCGCGGCCGGGCGGCCGGCGCAGCAGAAGCGACATCTGCCTGTAGGCAACCGCCTGCTTCGACAGGTCATCGAAGAAAATAACCGCGTGCATGCCGTTGTCGCGGAAATATTCCCCGATCGCGCAACCGACATACGGCGCAAGATACTGCAGCGGCGCTGCTTCCGACGCGGTTGCCGCCACCACGCAGGTGTAGGACATCGCATCGTTGTCCTGAAGAACCTTGACGATCTGGGCAACCGAAGAGCGCTTCTGCCCGACCGCGACGTAGACGCAATAAAGCTTGCCGTGCTCGTCCGTGGCCTGCTCGTTGATCCGCTTCTGGTTCAAAATCGTGTCGAGGATGATCGCCGTCTTCCCGGTCTGACGATCGCCGATGATGAGTTCGCGCTGGCCGCGGCCGACCGGAATGAGGCAGTCTATGGCCTTGATCCCGGTCTGCATCGGTTCATGCACCGAGCGCCGCGGGATGATGCCCGGGGCCTTGACGTCGACCACGCGCCGCTCTGCCGCATCGATCGGTCCCTTGCCGTCGATCGCTTCGCCGACGGCATTGAGAACGCGGCCCAGCAAACCCTTGCCGACCGGGGTATCGACGATCGCGCCCGTCCGCTTGACGGTATCACCCTCGCGAATGTTGCGATCATCGCCGAAGAGCACGACGCCGACGTTGTCCTCTTCGAGATTCAACGCCATGCCTTTGGTGCCGTCGGGAAACTCCACCATCTCGCCGGCCTGCACCTTGTCGAGGCCATAGACACGGGCAATGCCATCGCCGACCGACAGAACGGTACCGACCTCCGCGACCTCGGCCTCGGTGCCGAAAGACGCGATTTGTTGCTTGAGAATGGCGGAGATTTCCGCCGCCCGGATTTCCATTACCCGATCCCCTTAATTGCAAAGCTCAACCGGAGCAGTTTTGTTTTTAGCGAACTGTCGATCATCCGAGACCCGACTTTAACAATCAACCCGCCCAGCAGGCTCGGGTCCGTTCGGGTCGACAGCACCACCTGAGTGCCCACAACCTTCTTCAGCGCCAAACTGATTGCGGCGAGCTGCTCGGGGGTCAACGGCTGTGCCGAAACGACATCTGCCGTGCTTTCCCCCCGTGCCCGAGCAAGCCTCCGCGAAAAGGCGTCAATGATGTCGGGCAGCACGAAGAGCCGCCGATTATGAGCGAGCAAGCCGACGAAACGCTGAGTCAGCGGAGACGCGCCCTGCTTTTTCAAAATCGCATCCAGCGCCTTCGCCTGATCCTCGCGCGATATCACCGGTGACCGGAGGACTCGCTCGAAGTCTTTGGATTCGCGTATTAACCCGGCCAGCCCCTGCAGTTCGCTGTTCACTTGATCGAGCGCCTTTTCGGCATCGGCCAGTTCGAACAGCGCCCCCGCATAGCGTTCAGCTAAGCCGGTGGAGCCTTGCGTTGCGGATGTCACCGGAGAGCGCCCTCATTGTTGTTGGTTGTCGGGCTCGCGGCCGAGACGGCCATTTTCATAGCCCGAACCTGCGGAGAGCTACAGAGCACGGTCACGTCGGCAGAGGTCCCACCCGCAGAGCAGCCTTCTGTAACACGTTCGTTTTCGCCATGCAACATGGCTGGGAACGCCACCTCAAGGCCAGAACGCCTTTTCTTAACAATAACTTGACGGCCCAGCAGGGGCGAATCCGGTGGCAATTGCGCCGAGAATCCCGCATCCGCGTCTGTCGACGCCTCGCCAGAGAGCTCTGTTTGACACTGAAGGTGCAATTGTCGCATCACCGGAGCCGGATCTTGGTATTCCGGCGATCACCGGGTCGTGATCCTCCGTTGCACCGGTCCCCTAACCATGCTAATTTGCATGTAATTGCGCAGACGTGGGGAAAAGGGCGTTAGCGTGGGATGCGGGGAATTCTATAACTTGTCGGGTGCAGCTCGCGAAGAGTAGCGGCGTAATCTTTCGTTGCTCTTCTGCGTTGTTCGCCACCGCGCGGCACGTTGGTGCTCCTGCGCTAACTAGAGTGCTTGCTTGTGCTCAACGTGCATATATCTTTCGCTCAAGTCATGTTAACAGTCCACTATTATTAAGATTACAATGGACCGGGCAGGAGGGCGAAACAGAGCAAACTGTGATGATTTTATACATGGTTGTCCCGCCATAAAATGCAATAGTACATTGGAAAAATGGTGCTTTTTTAAAGTGTTATGCAGCCCATGGTTTTGCCATGTATGTTTGTGTGTGGCTATAGAGGAGTATTATTGTTACAGATTTAACTTAAACGGGGTTAAATATGCATTTCTGACCCTCAATAAACGATGTTTGCGAAACAAATCCTAGCGTTTGCGCGGCTGGTCAGTCCGATCAGCCTACTATAGTTGGGAGAGAGGAACGATGAACGTCTTTAGGATTAGAACGCGAGGGGACGGTGCTCTGCTGGCGGCAGCGGCACTGGTCGCGATGACGGGTGTGACCCTGCAGCCAGCCCGCGCAGCCGCGGCACCGTTTGCTGCAAGCAGCAGCACGCTGACCAAGGCCACCGTCTACAACATGCCGAATGGAAACTTCGCGGAGCCCGAGACGATCCGGGGGAATCCGATCGAGATTCCGCTGCGTATTCCTCCGGACTATGCCGCTGCGGGCGAGTCGGCGTCGGCAACTGCCCTCGCCTCGACCGCCGTCAACCAGGCTGCTGCGCCCGAGGGCATCACCAAGGAATGCTCGACCAATGTCGCTACCGGCTTTGCGCCGTCCGATATTCACGGCGCGGCCGCCCCGGCAAACCTTGTGGTCGTCACCAATGTGGACATCGGCGTCTATCGCAAGTCGGATTGCGGGGTGGTGAGCAGGGTGCCGCTGAAGACGTTCTTCGGCGCCTTTGCGATCCCCGCAACGACCACGCTATTCGACCCACGCGTGCTCTATGACCGCCCGGGCCAGCGGTGCATTGCGTTGGCCGAATCGCGGGACTCGGGTAACACCGATCAGTTTCTCTTCGTCGCCGTTTCGACCACCAACGCCTGCACGTCCTGGAGGCGCTACCGGCTCACTTTGAGTTCGGGGACCAGCTTCTTCTGTAAGAACGCCGTAACCGACTTCTACGACTATCCAAACGCCGGCTACAATCGGGACGCCCTGGTTGTCACGGCGAACAATTTCGGCGCCAGCGTCGTCGGCAGCATCCTCAAGTTTGACAAACCTGCCTTGTACTCCGGCGCCGGCGGCACGGTCTATTGCTTTAACAACCAGACGACCAATATCACGCCGGCTGTGGTCTCCGGCACGACCAGCTCGATTATGTACATTCTGTCGCCGAAGACGACAGGCTCGATCACGCGGCTGAAACTCAACACCGGCAGCACACCGCCGACCCTGTCGGCGACAGCGTCGATCAACATCCCGGCCTGGGCGGTCCCCCCCAAAGCGGTGCAACCGAATGGCAAGATTATCGACACGATCGACGGTCGGTTCCAGTCGGCCACGAAGCAGATCGGGACCAGCCTGTGGAACGTCCACACGATCGGCTCCGGGACGTTCGCGAAATGGCGCCTTTATAAGCTGTCGACGACCGGCACTAGCCCGCTGTTCACGTTCGGGCCCGTGACCACTAACCAAACCGGGTGCACCAACGGGGACGACCTGTTCAACCCGTCGCTCGACACGAACAGCGCCGCGGCGGGCAGCGGCCTGTACGTGACGGCGTCACGCACTTGCCGCTCCGGCGGGACGGCTGGCTTCCCGGCGCTCCTGGTCTTCCGCGGCTCCAACAGCTCAACCACTGGGTGGGTGTTCAACCTGGTCGAGACGTCCCCCGTCCAGTTCGCCAGCTGCCCTACTCCGCGCGGCTGCCGGTGGGGCGACTACTCGTCGACGCAGATCGATCCGAGCAATGGGGCCAACGCCTGGGGCTTCAACCAGCTCGTGGCCTCGCCGGGCACGGATCAGTTCAACTGGATCACGCGCGCAGGGCGGATCACGCCTTGATCGTCTGACCTGAGCTGAACTTCTGACGATGGACACCCTCCGGGGTGTCCATTTTTTTTTGGCGCCGGCCCTATGCGCGGTAGACGTCCTGCCCGCCATCGACCGGAAGCTCGGATAGGGGCACGGGCGGGCTAATGATCCTCGCCGCTCATCAGAAGGAATGGCACGGCGCGTTCATGCGGGGGTGTCACCAAATCTCGTGATGTTTATCCCATCAACCCTTGCGGGAATGAGGGCTGCCGGCTTGATAGGCTGCGTTGCCGTGCGGAACATATAGGGCGCGCGCACGTTATGCGTGCGTATGACGCGGCATCGGCCGCGACCTGGGTCCTAACGCGGATAGGCACAAGCGATTTTAAGGGAGGCATCGATGACCCGACGTGCATTAATCAGAGCCCTACTTCTGACAGGGATGCTCGTTGCATGGCCGTGGGCCGAGTCATCCGTCGCAACGGCGGCTCCGGCGAGCGAAATCCGTTCAAACGCAGAGGGAGCGCTGACTCGCCTCTACAATCAGAACACGGTTGCTCGTGAGCTCGGGCGCAAAGCGAAAGGTATTCTCGTCTTTCCTGAGATAACCAAAGGCGGAATTGGCATCGGGGGATCTTACGGCGAGGGTGTGCTGTTCGTGAACGGCAAGCCAGATGGCTACTACAGCGTCGGATCCGGATCGCTGGGCCTGACACTGGGGGCACAGTCCTTTTCCCAGGTGATCATGTTCATGACCCACGAAGCACTGAACTCGTTCCGCGCCAGCAAGGGCTGGGAAGCGGGCGTCGACGGCTCGGTGGTGGCGATCGACGAGGGCAAGGCGACATCGTACGACACCATGAAGGCGCAGGACCCGGTGGTCGGTTTCGTCTTCGGTCAGCAGGGACTGATGTTCGACGCTTCGTTCAGGGGCGCGAAATATACGCGAATCCGCCGATAGTTCGCGCCACCCTCCCCCGAAAACGGCGCGGTGGGAGGCCGGTCAGGTAACAGAGAATTGGCGAGTCCGTGGGCGGGCTCGCCAGTTGCTCATAGGTGACGAGCGGGGTGTTTCCGGCGCCTCAGGGTGACGCCGGAGCTTCGATGGCACCTTTCGCGGCCGGCACTGCGGCCGGTGTAACGATGCCGCCCGACACGATCATTTTCAGCGCGTCCTCCACCGGCATCCGCAGCTCGATGATTTCGGCACGCGGAACGAACAGAAGGTAGCCCGAGGTGGGGTTCGGTGTCGTCGGCACGAAGACGTTGATAAGCTCGTCATCCGTGACATGCTGCACCTCCCCCTCGGTTACGCCGGTCAGAAAGCCGATGGTCCAGACGCCGCGTCTCGGATATTCGATCAGCACCGCCTCGCGAAATGCATTCGATCGCTGGGCAAGCACGGTTTCGATGATCTGCTTGAGCGCTCCGTAGACGCTGCGGATGACGGGCATCCGTGCCAGCGCAGCATCAAAAAAACCTGTGAGCAGTCGCCCAAAGTAGCCGGCCGTCGCAGCCCCGATCAAAATCAGGGCGGCAATAACGACAACAACGCCCAGGCCAGGAATCGCAAACGGCAGGTAGGTCTCGGGGTTGAACCGCGCGGGCAGAAGCCCCGTCACCCGCGTGTCGACGAAGTTGACCAGCTGCCACGCGAGATAGATGGTGATGCCGATGGGAGCGGTGACCAGGATGCCGGCAAAGAAGTAGGCCCGCAGACGCGCCATCAGCGCCAGCTGCATCTGCTGTCGGCGCAGCCTTAGTGAACGGGACATCGGCCGGTCACCTGGGTCGTCGCCTCCGCCCTCGCCCTCAGTCTGGGCTGGATTCATTCTCCGAAGAACTCCGCTAGTAAGCCCGCCGTCTTCACTGGCTCCTCCTCGGGGAGAAAATGCCCGCATGGGAGAGCTTGACCACGCACGTCGATGGCTCGCTCCTGCCACGTCGCCAAGACATCATAATGACGATGCATCAACCCCTTCTCCCCCCACAAGACCAAAACCGGACAGGTGATTGGCGTTGCCATGTCGCCCTCGTCGTGGACGAGGTCGATAGATGCGGCCGCCCGATAGTCCTCGCATGACGCGTGGATGGTCGCCGGATTCCGGAAGCAGCGTGCATACTCCGCCAGCGCTTCCGGCGCGAAAGCGGAAACATCTCCGCTCCACTGGCTGAGCTTTGCCCGCAGGTACCAATCGGGATCATGGCCGATCAATGTCTCCGGAATCCCCCCTTTCTGGATCAGGAAGAACCAGTGGTAGTAGCCAGTCGCCACCTCCTTATCAACGGTCGCGAAAATCTTGTGGGTCGGCACAATGTCCAGCACCGCTAGTTTCAGCACCGCGCGCGGATCATCGAGTGCCATCCGGTGCGCCACCCGTCCCCCGCGATCATGGCCAGCGACGAAAAACCTCTCAAACCCCAGGCTCCGCATAATCTCGACCTGATCGGCGGCCATCTTCCGCTTCGAGTACGCGAGATGCTCGGGATCGGAGGGCGGTTTGCCGCTGTCGCCGTAGCCGCGCAAATCGGACGCCACGACGGTAAACCGCTCCGCTAGGCTAGGGGCCACCCGGTGCCAGATCGCATGAGTCTGCGGATAGCCGTGCAGAAGAAGAAGGGGCGGCCCCGAGCCCCCCATCACAGCATGGATCACGGTTTCGCCGGTCGCAATGTCGCTGCTGGCAAAGCCTTCATACATATGGTTTATCAGCTCCTTACCGGGCAGGGCACACGAAACGGTGCCGCTGCTCTTGTAACATACGCTCGCCAGCGGATGCGTGGCAGATCAGCCGTATCTGATATAAGCAGGACGGAAGCGGACAGCCGATGCCTCGTCAGTATCCCAGACTGCCAATGGTCGGTGTCGGCGCTGTCGTCTTGCGTGACGACCAGGTGTTGCTCATTCGGCGCGCCAAGCCCCCGAGACAGGGAGAATGGAGCCTGCCCGGAGGTCTGCAGAAACTCGGCGAAACCATTTATGAAGCGGCCACGCGCGAGGTTCTGGAAGAGACCGGGGTCGTCGTCAGGCCGAACGGGATCGTCGAGGTTATTGATCTGATCGAGCGCGACGATGACGCGAAGGACGCGGCGGTGCGCTGGCACTATACCCTCATCGACGTTCTCGCGGCATGGCAGGCCGGTGAACCGGAGCCGGCCTCGGACGCTTCGGAAGCGCGCTGGTTTCCTGTGGCCGACATCCGCCGGGTTGTCGCCTGGGGCGAGACGGCCCGGATTGTCGAAAAGGCTTACTCCGCCTGTTCACACGGCAAAAAGGCCGGCGTCGATGACGTGAATTAGCGATTGCTTTTGCTCCGACTCGAGGTGGTCGCTATCTTGCCGCTCGGGTTCCTTTCGATCTTCCGGTAGCGGTCAGCCGGGGGCATTACCGCCGATGGACATCTACCTTCCCATCGCCGAATTGGCGGTCAACGTCTTGCTCATCCTTGGACTGGGCGGAATCGTCGGCTTCCTGTCCGGCCTCTTCGGCATCGGCGGCGGCTTTCTGACGACACCCCTGCTCATCTTCATTGGCATCCCGCCCGCTGTCGCCGCCGCCACAAGCGCCAGCCAGATCGTCGCTCCGTCGGTGTCCGCCGTGCTGGCTCATTGGCGGCGCGGCAACGTCGACCTCCGGATGGGGGTGGCCCTGCTGCTCGGGGGCGTGATCGGCTCAGCAGTCGGTGTTGCCATCTTCACGACCCTGCATAAGCTGGCGCAGCTCGACGTCGTCATCAAACTCGCTTACGTGGCGTTCCTCTCCGTCATCGGCCTGCTCATGCTGAAGGAGAGCCTGGCGGCCATCCGGCGGGCTCGAACGCCGCTGCCCAAGCCCAGGCCGCGCAGGACATGGCTGGACGCGCTTCCGCTGAAGATGCGCTTCCGGAAGTCGCGACTGTACATCAGCGTGCTTCTTCCGATCGGCATCGGCCTGATCGTCGGCGTCCTGGCGGCCATCATGGGCGTCGGGGGTGGGTTCATCATGGTGCCCGCCATGATTTATATTTTAGGCATGCCAACCTCGACCGTCGTCGGGACTTCCCTGTTTCAGATCATTTTCGTGGCGGCCTGCGTTACCGTTCTGCAGGCGGTAGCCACCCAGACCGTCGACGTCGTCTTGGCCCTGCTGCTGGTCGCGGGGAGCGTCATCGGGGCACAATTCGGGCTTCGCGCCGGCACCCGGCTTCGCGGGGACCAGCTTCGCGTGCTGCTGGCAGTCCTCGTGCTGGCCGTTGCCGGCAACCTCGCCTGGGACCTGGTCGCTGAGCCGACCGACCTCTATTCGGTTGTCGAGCGGCAGCGCCAATGACGGGAAACGCCAGGAAGCACCAGTCATGACGTGGGCCCGGCGCGCACTGATGCTGCTCTTCTTTGTGGCCGCGGTTATCGCGGCGCCCCGGGCCGGCATTGCCGAACTGGTTGCGGCGCTGTCCAATTACCTGGTGGCGGTGACAACGGGCTTCAGTGGCAGCAATGTTCTGCTTTTCGGAGCGATCGACGGACAGGGCGATGTTGTCGTTATCATCCGCGGTCCCGAAGATGTGGCCACCGTCCACAGGAAGGGCCGCACTTTCGGAATCTGGATCAACGAAGCGGACATGGCCTTCGCCGAAGTCCCTGGGTTTTGGTCAATCGCCGTGAGCCGGCCCCTGGAGCAGATCCTTCCGGACAGCGTGATCGCCGCTCATCAACTCGACCTGAAGCATCTTCGCCTGACCCCGCTCGAGCCCACGAGCTTGCGCCGGATCGCGGAATTCCGGGCGGCGCTGATCCAGAACCGCCAAAGCCAGGGACTTTACGCGACAGAGCCGGGACGGATCGACTTCCTCGGCAACCGTCTCTTTCGTACGGATCTGTGGATTCCGGCAAACGGGCCAATCGGCACCTATACCGTGACTGTTTTCCTGGTCCGAGATGGCGACATCGTGAGCGCCGAGACCTCCCCCCTGATCGTTGGGAAAGTCGGATTCGAGGCGCAAGTTTTTGACTTTGCCCATCGCTGGGCGCCGCTCTACGGCATCGTTGCCGTCCTGCTCGCCGCAATGGCAGGATGGGTCGCTAATCTCGCGTTCCGCAAGGAATGACGCCGTGGGTAATGAAAATAGTGAGACCTCGGACGCTTCGGGCAAGCCGCCCGACCAGGAAATGTCCAAGCGCACCTTTCTGTGCGTTGTTGACGAAACTCAGGAGTTGCATCAGGCACTGCGCTACGCCTGCCGGCGGGCTCGGAGGACTGGCGGTCGCGTCGCCCTCCTCTACGTGATCGAACCCGTCGAATACCAGCACTGGATGGCGGTCGGCCACCTCATGGCCGAGGAGCGGCGGGAACAGGCGGAAGAGATGCTTCAAGTCGTCTCCTCCGTTGTTCAGAAGCTGTCGGGTTCGACGCCCGTCGTCTACATCCGCGAAGGAACGGTGACCGACCAGCTCATGCAGCTTGTGGCGAAGGAGAGGGAACTGTCAATCCTGGTGATGGGTGCCGCCGCCGGCTCCGATCAGCCGGGCCGTATCGTCAGCCACGTGCTGAAGCGGCTCGGCAAGTTGCCGATCCCGCTCACAATCGTTCCCGGTAATCTGTCAGACGCGGAAATAGACGCGATCAGCTGAAACACAGCGTCTCTTGGCGAGCGGCCCCAACACACCATCCTCAGGCCCGGGCCAGCGCGACCGGCCCGGGTTCGGCGCGTGGCCGCAGCGCGTCGATGGTGGTCTTGTAGTGATCACCGCGAAACACGGCGCTTCCCGCAACCAGAACATCGGCGCCGGCCGCAACGACCAGAGGTGCTGTCTCGGCGTTGATGCCGCCGTCCACTTCCAGGGCGATCGGGCGCTCCCCGATCATCGCCCGAATCCGCCTGATCTTCTCCAGTTGCGACGGGATGAACACCTGGCCGCCAAAGCCGGGATTGACGCTCATCACCAAAATCAGGTCGAGCCGGTCCAGCACATGTTCGAGCACTGTTTCGGAGGTCGCGGGATTGAGCGAAACGCCAGCCTGCTTGCCGAGGTCGCGGATAACCTGCAGCGAGCGGTCGAGATGCCGATCGGCTTCGGCGTGAACGGTGATGATATCGGCGCCGGCATCGGCATACTCCGCCAGATAGGGCTGGGCCGGATCGATCATCAAGTGCACGTCGAATGGCTTGGTTGTGTGTTTCCGGAGAGCGCGGATTACGGGTGGCCCGAATGTCAGGTTCGGCACGAAGTGACCATCCATCACGTCGATGTGCACGAGGTCGCATCCCGCCTCGTCAATAGCGCGGACCTCCTCTCCCAACCGGGCGAAGTCAGCGGAGAGGATCGAGGGTGCAATACGAATCGTTCGGTTCATGGCTCCAAATCGTCACCGGGTTCGCAGTTCTGTGCCATCGTGAGCGGTCTTCAGACAAGAATCCAGTCCCCGGGATGCCAGGGATGCCGCGCGGGCGAAGCCTGATGTTCATCCGGGCAGATGGAGAGTGCCGCCGGTGAGCGGGCGGGCAACGCCCGTCGTGGTCGGCAACGTCAGGGGAAGGCCGCGGACGGCCCGAACGGCGAGGAACGCGAACGCCTCGGCTTCCAGGACGTCGCCCCGCCAGCCGGCCGTCTCGACCGGTTCAACGGGAGCCCCGAGCAGGTCTCGCAGCATTTGCATGAGCGAAAAGTTATGCCGGCCGCCGCCGCTGACAAGCCAGCGTCGCGGCGGGTCCGGCAGCGCGAGCAGGGCTAGCCCGACGGCGCGGGCGGTAAAGGCGGTCAGCGTGGCCGCACCATCGGCTGGCGACAAGTCCGCCACGGCGTCCAAAACGAAGCGAAAATCGTCGCGGTCGAGGGACTTCGGCGGCGGCCTTCGAAACCACGGATGACGGAGCCAAGCCATGACCCGGGCGCCATCCACGCGGCCGGCGGCTGCCAGCGTTCCACCGACATCGCAAGGCTGCCTCGTGCATGCCGAGACAAAATCATCGAGCAGGGCGTTGCCCGGCCCCGTATCGAACGCCAGCAAGGATGCTGAAGCCCCCTCCTCGCCGATCCAGGTGATGTTTGCGACGCCGCCGATATTGAGGACCGCCAGCGGTCGGGGCAGATCTTGCGCCAACGCCGCGTGATAGAGCGGCACCAGGGGCGCGCCTTGCCCGCCAGCTTGAACGTCCGCCGAACGGAAGTCACAGACTACCGGAATGCCCAGAGTTTCGGCCAAGCGACGTCCGCAGCCGATCTGCACGGTCCGCCGCTGGTCCGGCCGGTGCAACACGGTCTGCCCATGGAATCCGACAAGATCGATGTCGCCGGGCGCCAGGTTCGCTTCGCTGAGCAAGAGGCGCACGGCCTCGGCGTGCCGATCGGTCAGTTCCTCGATAACGGAAAGATCCTCGGCATCGGTGGACGGATCTCGACCGAGAAGACTGCGCAGCCGCCCGCGAAACGCCTCCGGATAAGGCGTCGTCCGTGCAGCGCCGACAGCTTCCACCCGTTCGCCGTCGGATGTCAGCAGCGCGGCGTCGATCCCATCCAGAGATGTGCCACTCATCAGGCCAACGACGCGCAGGTTGCGGCGCTCAAAGGCGCCCGTGGCGATTTCCCCCGCATCCAGCTCCATGCGCACCCGTTCGCCTCGCGTTGTCGTCACGTTCATGCTGTGCTACCAACCCGCTGCCCCGTTTTCTATCACAGACCTGCCGCTGATGCCCGAGTTCCGCTCCGAGTTTGTCCGCACCCTTGTCGGCCGTGGATTCCTGCATCAGTGCACCGATCTGGACGCGGTGGATGCGCTGGCGACGCAGCGGCCGTTGACGGCCTACATCGGTTTCGATTGCACCGCCCCCAGCCTGCACGTAGGCAGCCTTGTTTCGATCATGTTGCTGCGTCACCTGCAGCGTTCAGGGCACAAGCCCGTCGTTCTCCTGGGCGGCGGAACCACCCGCATCGGCGACCCATCGGGTCGGGACGAAGCGCGCAAGCTGCTCAGCGACGAGTCGATCCGGGAGAACATGGCGGGAATCCGCCGCGTGTTCGGCAACTTCCTCGATTTCGATGAAGGGCCGACCGGTGCCCTGACGGTCAATAATGCGGACTGGCTGGACGACCTCGCGTACATCCCCTTCCTCCGCGATTTCGGCCGTCATTTCTCGGTCAACCGGATGCTCACCTTCGATTCCGTCAAGCTTCGGCTTGACCGCGAGCAGCCACTCTCGTTCCTCGAATTCAACTACATGGTGCTGCAAGCCTACGACTTCGTCGAGCTGGCGCGGCGCTTCGATTGCACGCTGCAGATGGGCGGTTCCGACCAGTGGGGGAACATCGTCTCCGGTTGCGAACTGGCGCGGCGCATCGACGGCCGGACACTGTATGGGCTGACGACGCCACTGATCACCACGGCATCGGGCGCGAAGATGGGCAAGACGGCCGCAGGAGCCGTGTGGCTTTCCGACGACTTGCTGTCGCCTTACGGCTATTGGCAGTTCTGGCGCAACACTGAGGACAGCGATGTCGGCCGATTTCTGCGGCTGTTTACCGAGCTGCCGCTGGGCGAGATCGAGCGCCTCGAAAAGCTGGAGGGCGCGGAGATCAATGCGGCCAAGACGGTGCTGGCCGACGAGGCGACACGCCTGTGCCATGGCGAAGCGGCACGCGCCACCGCCGCGGAAACAGCCCGGCGAACGTTTGCCGATGAGGGCGCCGGCGAGGCGCTGCCGACGATTGAGATCAGTCGGGGCGAACTCGAGGCGGGAATTCCGGCGTTCGAACTTTTCCGGCGCGCGGGACTGGCAGAATCGGGAGGCGCCGCGCGGCGCCTCATCAAAGGCGGCGGAGCGCGCCTCAACAACAGTCCGCTCTCCGAAGAGACCCGGCCCGTCAGCTTGACGGACGCGGGAGTGGCCGGCCAATTGAAACTCTCCGCAGGAAAAAAGCGCCACGCCCTGGTCCGGGTCGTTTAACCCTTTCCGTCAGCACCTCGTCCCGGACTGCGAACGCATCTGTTGCGAATGGCCGCCGTCGCCGTGGACCGTTGCTCAAGGCGGCAGGAAGCCCGCTTCGACGTCGGCGACGCTCGGCCCGGCCCAATTTGACAATGCCGCCAGAAGCCAGCGCAGGAAGCCCGGGAACAGGACGCTCGCCGGGTTGACCGACACGGTTGGATCCGACAGTGGACCGACGACGCGGTAGCCAGCCGAGAAAACACCGCCGCCGCGGTCACCGCCGGTCATGACAAGGCCAACCAGTGGCAGCCGGCCGAGAGCGTTGTTCACCGCATAAAACGGCACCAGCCGTCCGGCCACATCGACCATCTCGGTGCCGACATCAACCCGGCCGCCGAACGTGATACCAAGAGACCATCCGAACGTCCGCCCGTCGGTGATGTCCAGTTTCTCGTCGCGCAAAGTGAACGGCATATCGAACACGCCGAAAGCGATCCCCCTTCCGGTCAAGGCATCGCGAATGCCGCCCACGGCCATGATGCTGAGCAGACGCGCGAGAATGGGCGCGTTGACGATATGGAAATTCCGCACCTTGACCCGTCCCGTCAGCGGATGAAGCGGATCGGTGTCGTCGAAGCGACCCTTGGCCTCGAGCGTGCCGCCACGGACATCGCCGATGACATCGAAGGCACGGAGAGCCTCGCCGGCGTTGTCAGCTTCGAGGAGCACCGATCTCCCGCCCTCATCGTCCGGAGCAATCGACATCGTTACGGTGCTGTGATCCGCAAGGTTGCCATGCATCTGAACCAGCGAAAATCGTCCGCCCTCATGCACCACGGTGGCCTGAAGCGCCTGAATGGGGTCGGGAGTGTTCAGCCACAGCGTCTCCAAATCCGCGGTCAGCGAAAAATCCGGCAGTTTATCGAACGGCGACTGGCCTGCCGTCGGCTTTGCGCCGCTGCCTTTTTCTTCGTCCGCCTTCAGCATTGGCGACAGATCGAGGCCGATGCCGGAAAGCTCGATATCCCAGCGCCCGCTGGTGTGACGCGCGATCGTTCCGGTGACATTGGTCCGACCGGCAATCAAGCGGTGAATGCTTACTGTCTCGGTCTCCCCCTTGCTGCCCGCCCGAAGCGTACCGCCCACATCGAGACCAGGAGCCAGCAGCGCCAATTCCGAGATGCCACCGAGGTGATCGCCCTGCAGCCGAATGGTCGCGTCCGCGACGCCGGCCGCTCCCGCCGGCTTATGCCAAGCAATTTCGGGAATGGCGAGAGAAGCCCGATTAAGATCGAGAGAGGCGTTGACGACGCCGGCTCCGCCGCTCGACAGCTCGAAGCCGACGCGGCCGTCGAACGTGCCGCCGATGAGATAGCCGTCAACATCGAACCTCTGACTGAGTTCGCGGCGCACGCGCGTCACCGGAATGTCCGTAGCAGCGAACTGGACCGTGGCCTGAGGATCGACGCCGTCCAGGAAGGAGGCTGTCAATCGGAGCGTCCCCTCGATTCCGGCGACCGTCAGCCGGCCGTCCCCGCGTAATCCGCTGGTGTCAACATGCAGCCGCGCTTGCCCGCCCCTTACGTCAACGCCTTTGACGATATTCGTCATGCCGACGTCCGTCAGGGAGACGTCGGCATCAACCTGCATATCCTCCTCATCCACGTCGTCTATCAGCGGGAAGCGCATTCGCAGCCGGGTCGCCGTCTCCCCCGACATCTGTTCAGCTCGAATATCGATGCGCTGCGGGTACTGGAGCGGCCGGTTTGCGAGCAACCCAACGGCCGCCTGGACGGGACCAGCAACCAGCAGGTCCAGATCGAGCATTTGATCCACATCCTTCAACCCCGAGATGAGGATGGAGCCGTCGCTGACGGTCAAGCCGGCGGCTTCGGCCCTATTGAGGGCAATCCGCAGATTGTTGGGATCGATGGTGACGACTCCGGACGCACCGCGCGCCGGCGGCATCGGCGGCAAATAATCGACGGTCAACCTCTCGACAGGAAATTTCACGCTGACGTCGGTCACGTCGGTCGTGCCCCCGCGTGTCTCGAACGCGAACCGGGCGTCAAGCCGAGGCACGATGCCGTCGCGCAGCCGGGTCGTGCACCATTCCCAAGCGCCCGGCGCCAGGGTACGCGGCCAATACCGGACAAAGTCATCAACGTGAATGTTATCGGCGCTGACCGCAAAGGTGCCTGTGGGAGCCGTATCGAGCTCGTCGACACTGCCGGTCACGGCAAGCCTGAGCGAGTCCAAGCCCAGATCGAAAGACGGAATGTCCAGCTTTCCGTTTTCGTAGACCCCCGAGGCTGTCAGCTTTTCCAGGGGGAACCGATGATCGACGGGAGCCGGAACGTAGAGCGCGGTCTCCGGCGCAAACGCGATCTCCAGGGTCTGAACGGTGACCCTGGTATTGACAGCCTCGAATGAGGCCTGAACCGCAAGCCGCTCCACGTTCAGGCGTTGCGGCGGGGCCGCAACCCCGGCGGCATGAGTGACGGTGTCGTTCAGGTTGAAAGACCCGCCTTCTCCGCGGATATCAACGTTCGCGGAGTCGACACGGCCACCCGCATCAATTTCCATGCGGCCGCTGCCTTGGAGAGGAACGTCGAGCGCCACGAGTGGCGCCAGAGCGGGGTCGATGATAGCCAACGCCGCCGGTCTTAATCCGGCCAGCGTGAGGTCCAGTTGAAGCGCTCCCTGTGCGGTTGGAGCGAGAGCGACTGTGACATCGGCGCGTTCTTCTCCCAGCATGAGCGCGATCGCCGCATTGCCGATCAGCCGCCGGGCGTCATCGCGGGCGAGCTCGGCTTGGCTGACCGCAAGACGCCAGTCGCTGGCAGCCGCTGCGCCGTCTTCGCTCGCGTTTCGAACATTGATCGCCACCTCGTTGAGCTGTATTGCCCGCAAAAAGCTCAGCGGATGCGAAGCATCGGGTGGCCCATAGAGCCCTTTGAGGACGTCATCAAGGCCGTCCCCTTCCTTTTCGGAGGGAGCGGTCAGCTTCTGTTGATCGACCCTGATACGCGCCCCATTGACCTGAACAACCGTGGGCGCGGCTACTCCCTGCGCCATTGCCACCGCGCTGAAGCCGACCGTCAACTCGCGGATGTCGGCGCCCACATTGTTCTTGTCGTCGATGACGCGAGCGCTATGAACCTTGACGAGAGGCCCCTGTTGCCAGTCGCGCCACAGGAGCCAGATATCGCCGATCTCGTACCTGTAGGGCGTGATATCTTCGAGCAGGCGAGCCACACTCGGCGCAACATCACCGATCGAAATCGGCCCGGCGGCCAACCGCATGCTCAGCAGACCCGCCAGGACAATAACAATCGCGACCGCAGCCGCGGCCAACCGCACAATCAGGTGAACAATCCGTCCCATTCCCGGTTATTCCTGTAGGCGGATCAGCGCTCAGGCCGCGCGGACCGTGACCAACAGGAGCGCTGCGGGAAAGCAAATAATTCGGCTATGTACACTCTTGCCCCTTCATTCGTTTCTGCAGAGGTCCCGAAGGCTTCCGATCCGGCGCAGCGGCGCCGGGGGCTGGAGCGCTGGCGTGACGCGCTGGCGACCGCTGCCGAGGCGGACCAGAAACAGCTCGCAGATGCATTGCTTCGAAATGACGATGTGCAAGCGCTCCTTGGAGCTGTCTTCGGCAATAGCTCATTCCTGACGCTCACGGCAGAACTGGAGCCAGTTTTCCTGCTCGATTTGCTGAGGGCCGGCCCGGACAGCGCCCTTCGACAGATTAACAACGCCATGTCCGAAAGCCGGCAGGCGGCAATAACGGGCGTCGATCCGGGGGGGGCGCTTCGGCGACAGAAACGACGGCTCGCGTTGACCACGGCTCTCGCCGACATTGCATCGATTTGGACGCTTGAGCAAGTCACGGGAGCATTATCGGGATTTGCCCGTTCGGCGCTCGACGTCGCGCTGGATTTCCTGTTGATGGACGGCGCCCGACGCGGCGCCCTCGTTCTTGATGCCGCCGAGGACCGGGAACCCGGTCGGCGCTCCGGCATGATCGTTCTCGGCATGGGAAAGCTGGGGGCGGAAGAATTAAATTATTCCAGCGACATCGATCTGATCGTCTTCTGGGATCCGGCGCGGCTGCAAACCCCAAACCCGGACAACCGCCAACGAACGGCGGAACGTCTCGTGCGTGGCCTCGTCCGGCTGATCTCCGAGCGGACACGCGAGGGGTATGTTTTCCGCACCGATCTTCGGCTGCGACCGGACCCGGGCGCGACGCCGGTGGCGATGTCCATTTTCGGCGCCGAGGAATATTACGAAACACTCGGCCAGAACTGGGAGCGGGCAGCGCTGATCAAGGCAAGACCCGTGGCAGGTGATCTCGGGGCGGGCGAATCTTTTCTGCGTTGGCTGAAGCCGTTCATCTGGCGCAAGCACCTGGATTTCGCGGCAATTCGGGATATCCACTCGATTAAGCGCCAGATTAACGCGCACCGTGGCGGGGCCAGCGTCGCGCTTGCCGGGCACAACATCAAGCTGGGCCGGGGGGGCATTCGCGAGATCGAGTTCTTCGCCCAGACGCAGCAGTTGATCTGGGGTGGGCGTCTCCCGTCGGTCCGGCAGACGAAAACCGTGGAAGCATTGGCCGCTCTGGCTCGAGCCGGCAAGATCAGCGCCGCGGTCGCCACGGAGATGACCGACGACTATCGCTTTCTGCGAGGCGTTGAGCACCGCTTGCAGATGACGAACGATTCGCAAACCCACAGCCTGCCCAACGACCCGCAACAGTTGGCGATGCTGTCCGTCTTCCTCGGCTACCCATCGCTCGAAGCGTTTTCCGAGAAGCTGCTCGCCACACTGCGCCGGGTCGAAAGCCATTACGCGGAACTGTTCGAGGACGCACCGGCGTTGACCCTTCCGGGCGCAATCGGGGGCAATCTCGTCTTTACGGGCGGCGAGCCCGACCCGGAAACGCTGGCGACGCTTCAGAGGCTCGGATTCGCCGAACCTCTGGTCGTGGACTCGGCGGTGCGGGGCTGGCATCATGGTCGCTGTCGGGCGATGCGCAGCGTTCGTGCGCGCGAACTGCTCACTGAACTCCTGCCCCATCTGCTTAAGGCGTTGGCGAGCAAACCGGATCCTGACGCGGCCTTTCTCGCCTTCGACCGGTTCCTCAACGGCCTGCCGGCCGGCGTTCAGTTATTCGCCATGTTCCATGCCAATCCGCCGCTGCTCGGTCTGGTGACCGACATTCTCGGTGTCGCACCCGCGCTTGCGGACCATCTGGCCCGCCGCCCGTCGGTCCTGGAAAGCGTCCTCTCGGCACCAGACTTTTTCAATCCACCGCCGCCGCTCTCTGAGCTGCAAGAGGAACTCTCGGGGTTGCTGGAGCAGGCGCGCGACACCGAAGATCTTTTGGACCTGGCGCGTCGCTGGGCCAACGACCGCCGGTTTCAGATCGGCGTGCAGACGCTGAAGGGAATGATCGACACCCCCGCCGCAACGGACGCTTGGTCCCGGGTCGCAGAGGCCTGCCTGCGTTGCCTGCTGCCCAGGATCGAAGAGGACTTCGCGCGGGTCCATGGCCGGGTCAGCGGGTGTGCCATGGCGATCATCGGCATGGGAAAGCTGGGCGGTGCCGAGATGACCGCAACATCCGACCTCGACCTGATCTTCGTCTACTCCACTCCCCCCGAAAGCGCCCATTCGGACGGGCAACGCCCTCTGCCCGCACCGCAGTACTTCGCCCGCCTGAGCCAGCGGCTCATTGCCGCACTGACCGCGCCGACATCCGAAGGACGTCTGTACGAAGTCGATATGCGACTCCGCCCCTCCGGCAAAGCCGGCCCCATCGCCGTAAGTGCAGCGACATTTGCCCGCTACCAGCGCGACGAGGCCTGGGTCTGGGAGCAGATGGCGTTGACCCGCGCGCGCGTTGTCGCCGGCCCCGCCGAGCTCACCGAGCTGATTGAGGCGACAATCCGAAGCGTGCTCACCAAGCCGAGAAATGTTGCGGAGTTGGTCACAGACGTGGCCGCCATGAGAAATAAGATGGCGGCCGAGCACCCGACGCGAAGTCTCTGGGAACCCAAGCATTTAAGAGGAGGCCTGGTCGATATCGAGTTTATCGCCCAGTATCTGCAACTGCGCGAAGCCCATGCTCAGCCTGCCGTGCTGTCTCAGAACACGGCTGAGGCCTTGTCGCGACTCCATTCGGCGGAAGTGCTGCCGGCTGATGTGGCGCAGGAACTGACGGAGGCGCTCTTGCTTCTGCAAAGCGTGCAGGCGCGCCTTCGACTCAACATCGGGAATGCGATCACAGCGGAGGGCGGTGCCGACGCACCGGCAGCGCTGCGGCTTGCGGTCGCCGGCATCGCGGGTCTCGATTTCGACGCCCTCGTCGAAGCGCTGCAGCAGGCATCCGCGCACGTGCAGGAACATTTCAAAAGCTTCGTCGAAGCGCCCGCCGCCCTGCTCGCAAACGTCTCTGCTGAACAGGAGGACTCGTGATCGCGCCACGCAGGTGCCCCTTATGTGAGCGCAGGAACCCGTTGCATACTCCGCGTAAGGAAAGTTGCGCGCGACTCAGGGAGGGCAATCAATGACGTCTCTCAGCGAGGGAGAGCCTCTACCGGACTTTTCGATGCCCACGGATGACGGCGGCACGGTGGAACGCAGCACCCTGCTGGGTCGCACGGCCGTCCTCTATTTCTACCCGAAGGACAACACATCCGGATGTACCACCGAGGCGTTGGCCTTCCGGGATTCCCTGCCGGAATTCTCCGCAGCGGGCGTGACCGTCATCGGCGTATCTGCGGATTCGATCGCCAGCCACTGCAAGTTCAAGGCGAAGCATGGCCTGACCTTTCCGCTGGCGTCGGACACGGACGCCCAATTCGCCAAGGCCCTTGGGCTCTGGGTCGAGAAAAGTATGTATGGCAGAAAGTACATGGGCATGGACCGCTCGACGCTGTTGGTCGATGCCGCAGGGGTCGTCCGCCGCGTCTGGCGCAAGGTCAAGATTCCGGGACACGCCGCCGAGGTGTTGCGCGAAGCAAAGAGCCTCTCTTCGCAGACAGCCCATTAGATTTCATGATGGCACAGGACTCCGCATAACAGACATGCCGTGCCACTGCGTTGTGTCTTGATGACGATTCTGATACGCGTTTGCCCACAGGGAGGCGGCAGGCGGAGCCCTGACCGCGTGAAAAAGCAACCGTCCGCCGGGTCGGGTCGTTAACCGTTCGCACTGGAGACATTCATGCCAACCGACAACATCGACAAGCCGGCCGCCCTTGCCGTCCTGAACAACATCCTGGAAGCCGAGCTTGCCGGCGTCGTCCGCTACACCCACTACTCGCTGATGGTTTACGGCTACGGCCGCATTCCCATCGTGGGCTGGCTGCGTGGCCAGGCGCAGGAGTCCCTGCTGCACGCGCAGGAGGCGGGCGAACTGATCACGGCGCTGGGTGGCCACCCTTCCCTGGGGATCGGCAAGCTGCTGGAAAGCGAAAAACACGACGTCGGCGCTATTCTCCGCGAGTCGCTGGAGCATGAAAAGGCGGCGCTTGCTCACTATAAGTCGCTGCTCGGATTGGTCGAGGGCCGCGACATTATGCTTGAGGAGTATGCACGACAGATGATCGCTGCCGAGAGCAAACACTGCAGCGAGGTCGACAAGATGCTGCGGGCCCCCGGAGATATTCAGCCGTTCAACGGATAGCGGCGCACCCGGATTAACGCTTCGTTAATCTAGATTACCGTACTCTTGAGACCACCCAGGCAGCGACACGCTGCCCCGGCCCGTAAGCGGATCCCCTGTGATGGTCGAAAGCGACGGAGCAGATGCCGCCGTTCCAGCGGCAGTTCTGACGAGTGCGTCGGCGACAGACGTCGCCGACGCGGACGTCGCGGATCCGCCCAGCGCGCTGGGCCGCAAAATCCGATTGCTGATAATTCACCTTGGTCGGGCAATGGTGGCCGTGCCGGCATCGCTGCTGCTGACGTCAGCAATCCTGCTTCTTGTTCTGGGCAATAGCGGTAACGAACCCCACGCCGTTACCGTGACGATTAACGGTGCCACGTCCTACCATGAGCTTCCGGAGTTCGTTGCCGACCTCAGTTCGTCGAGGGCGCGCACACACTATCTGCAACTCGCCGCGGTCCTCGAGGTCGCCGATAATGGCGTTGCCCAGTTGCAGGAACAGCAGCCGCGTATCATTGCCGAGGTTCAAATGGCACTGCGCGACCTTCGGAAGCAGGACCTGGCGGGCGCCGCTGGGATCGAGCGCCTGCGCAGCGTTCTCGCGGGCATCGTTGACCGACATATCGCCCCGGCGAGCGTGAACTCAGTGCTTTTCACCAAGTTCCTGGTGGATTGAGCCGAGCCGTGCGTTCAAAGGCGGTAGTGCCGCTCTGGCGGTCCCTGCCCCACACACGGTCACCGAGACGGATCGGGACCATCCTTGCTTCGGGACCCTGGTGTCTCCAGTGCCAACCGCTTGATGTCGTCCAACGTCGCCGGAAGGTCACGCCGCAGCAGCTTCCCGGCCCGGTTGCGCGGCAACTGCGCAACGAACACCACCCGTTTCGGGACCTTATAGGCCGCCAGATGATCGGACGCCCAGTCCAGAAGCGTCCGCTCGTCGGGGGCGCCTTCGGCAACGACGAAGGCCGCCAGGATTTTCAGGTCCGCCGAGAGGGCGAGTTCCCCGATCGCCACCTCGTGCACCATCGGGTGCTGCTCCAATGCGGTTTCGATTTCCAGCGGAGACAGGCGGTAACCTCCGGGATTGACGATGTCGTCGTGGCGCCCGTGCAACCAGATGTAACCGTCGCGATCCATATGAGCCAGGTCGCCGCCGCAGAACCATTCCCCCCGATAAACCAACGCTTCCTCGTCCGGGCGGCGCCAATAACCGAGCATCAAGCCGGGATCGGACCTATGCACGGCAATCAGGCCCACTTCACCGGGTGCAACCTCCACAGCGCTGCCCTCGGGAGCCTCGGCATCCAGAATGGTGACACGGCGCCCCGGCTGCGGCTTGCCGGGACTGCCCGGCTTCAGGGAAATGTCGGGGCTTGTTGAAATGTAGGTGGAGATCTCGCTCATCCCCAACGCCTCGTAAAGCGGCGTGTGAGTGGCCTCCCGCCACGCCTGCAGGACAAACGCGGGAAGCGCTTCGCCGGCCGTCAATCCATGGCGCAACGTGGCCAGACCTTCGCGACGAAAGCGCCCGTACTTAAGAATGCGACGATAGAGACTCGGAACGGTGGCGAAGATGCTGACCCCAAACCGTTCGATCAGGTCGGGCCATACGGCCGGGTCGGCGCGGCCATTGTAGAGCACAGCCGTGGCGCCATTGGCCCAGGGATCGATGAGCCCGACCCCCAGCGTGTAGGTCCAGTTGAAGGCCCCGGCATGGAGAACGACGTCGCCGGGACGAATGCCGTACCACCCCTCGTACATTGGCCGCCTGCCCCAAGCGACCCGGTGGGCATGCAGAACCCCCTTGGGGCGGCCGACGGTGCCAGAGGTGTAGATCAGAAATGCCGGGTCGTCCGCCGCCGTGTCGGCGTAGGCGACCGGTTCCGCGGCGCCTGCCAGGTGCGCGACGTGTGCGTCATCGAGAACCTGCACACCGGGCGGCAAAGCATGCGCCAGGGCAAGCCGGTCCGAGAGGATAATCGCCTCCGCGCCGCTATCGCCCAGCAGGAACTCGGCTTCCTCGCTCGTCAGCGCGGCCGACGATGGCAATGGGACGTAACCCGCCGCCATCGCGGCGAAAAACGTGAGCACATAAGGGAGGTCGTTGTTCGCACGGATCATGATCCGCGCGCCCCGCGGCATGCCGAGTTCGAGCAGGCCGCCGGCCAGCCGGCGCACCAATTCATCGATTTCGGCGTAGGACCATTGGCGAACCATTCCGCCGTCGCCGGCGATGATCAGCGCGATCCTGTCCGGGCGCGTCGCCGCGTGCGCTGCAAGACAGTAGTGCGGAAGGTTAAACCGTTCGGGCGGCCTGGAAAGAGTGTCCATTTGTCGATCATTCGCCACGAAATCTTCCCTGTAAAGACCGGCAAGGATCGGCGGGGTTGCGAATGTCAGCCATCCGACCCAGTTCAATGATCGATGGGATCGCCGGTTAACGAGGCGCGCCCACACCCGCGGAAGGATTGCAATGACTGCTCCGGATTTGTCTCAAGCCCTGGTTCCGTTACCCGGTCAGGAGCGCTACGTCCGCAAGCGGTTCTGGCAAAAGGTCAAGCGCACGCTCGGGCGGGTACCGTTCGTCGATCAGGCCATTGCTGCCTACTACGCGGCGGTGGATCCGTCCACGCCACGGGCGGCGCGTCTCATCCTGATGGCCGCGCTTGCTTATTTCGTCATGCCGGCGGACGTGGTGCCCGATATCGTCGCGGTGTTCGGCTTCAGTGATGACGCGGCCGTGCTGCTGATGGCGATGAATGCTCTCGGGCCGCACATCAAGAAGACACATCTGGAGCGGGCCCAGGCTTATCTGAATTCGGAAGCCTGAGCGCCGGGAAGGTTTGCCGACCTCAGGTCGGCGGCGGCAGGAAGGCCTGAAGGCGCTTCGATCGCTTCGCTTCCCTCCTGGCGATGTAGACCGTGGCGCAGACAATCACGGCACCGCCGACGATCGTCCAGGTGTCGGGCGGCTCGCCGAACATCAGCCATCCGAGCGCCGAGGCAAAGATCAGCCGCGAGAAATCGAAGGGCATGACAGCGGACGCATCCGCTGTGGCCATCGCGTGAACCAGGAAGACCTGACCGATCGTGGCGACGATCCCCATCAGAAGCATCCACGCCAGCGCACTCATTGACGGCCAGGTCCAGACAAAAAGGGCCGGGATCAGGCTCATCGGTGTCATCAGCATCCCCATGATGAGGACCATCATCGTGGGATGCTCCGTCCGGGAGAGCGACTTGACCGAGAGTTGCGCGGCAGCGATACCGACGGCCGAGCAGAGGGCGATGAGCGAGGCCGGCGTCATCGCATGGCTGCCCGGCCGGATGATAATCATGGCACCGCCAAAGCCGATCAGGGTTGCCATCCAGCGGCGGGCACCAACGGTTTCGCGCAAGATCACGGCGGCGCCGATGGTGGCGAACAGGGGTGCGGTGAACGACAACGCCGTGACCTCAGCCAGAGGCAACAGGCTGACGGCGGTAAACAACAGCAGCATCGCCGTCATTCCGATAACGGCGCGGATGACATGCATTCCCGGACGACGGGTGTGCAGTCCCCGGACAGGCGCCGCCAATATCCACGGAATCATGAACAGTACGCCGAAAAGGTTCCGGAAGAACGCCGCTTCGAAGGGATGAATTTCCGGCGCTATCAAGCGAACGATCGCCATCATCCCCGAAAATCCGGCGCACGCACCGACCATCAGAAGGGCGGCACGACTTGCCGGGTTCAACCCTGAGAACCATGCGCCGCCAAGCGCCGGAGGCTTTCCCAACGGCTCGCTACCCTCGGATAGTGTCTGCGAAGGCTACACGATGACAGACGGGCGCGATGCACCGTGTGAACCAATCGGCATCGCGGAGCGTTATAGACAGGTGCGACAGCTTTCCAGAACCATGAGCCATTCAAGCCTCGGAAATTGATAAATGCAACGTCGTGAGATCGGCGCAAAACCCCAGCCTTTCCCGGTGGTGGGAAAGTGGCTGATCGTTATGGGGATGATCCTCCTGGCAATCGTCGGCCTGTAGCAATCCCGCTAGTCGGCGATCGTTTTTGCCGAAGCGATTTCTTCCCTGTGCTGTCTCATCTCCTCGGCAATCCACTCTCTGAACGCGCGGATCTTCGGACGGTCGGCGGTCGCCGGCGGGTACACAAGGTAATAGCTGAAACCGGTGGAGAGCTTAAAGCTGAACGGCTGCGCCAGCCTCCGAGCCAGAAGATCGTCAGCGGCAATCAGCAGGGGTCCCATCGCGACGCCGCGACCGTCCATCGCCGCCTGCAACATCAGGTGGGTGTGACTGAACCTCGGGCCTCGTGTCGGGTCTATTCCGCCGACGCCAACCGCGGCCAGCCAGGTTTCCCAGCCGGGAAAATCTCGCAGCGGCACCATTTCCTCGTGCAGAAGGGTCACGCGGGCCAGGTCGCGAGGATGCTGCAGGTCAGCCAACAGGGCGGGACAGCAGACAGGCGCTATCGCTTCGTCAATGAGCCACTCGGCGCGAACCCCCGGCCAGTTCCCTGCGCCGAAGCGGATCGAGATGTCGATGCCATCCCGCGCGAAGTCCACAAGATATTCCTTGGCCGAGATGCGGAGGTCGATACCGGGGTTGCGGTCCTGAAAATGGCTCATTCTGGGGACCAGCCATTTCACCGCGAACGAGGGCAGCGTGGACACGGTCAGCGTCCCGGCGGTTTCACGGGCACGCAGGCGGGCGGCAGCATCCGCCAATGCGTCGAGCGCATCGCGAACCGCAGGAAAAAGGGCTTGGCCCTCCTCTGTCAGCAGCAGCGCCCGGTTTAATCGGCGGAAAAGAGGCAGGCCGAGGTGCTCCTCGAGAGCCTTGATCTGGTGACTGATGGCGGTCTGCGTCACGTTCAACTCGGCGGCAGCACGGGTGAAGCTGAGATGCCGGGCTGCTGCCTCGAACGAACGAAGCGCGTTCAGCGGGGGTAAGCGACGGGACAGCGAGGCACCTTTCAAAGATGAGATTTTCTAATCTGACGCGGAGAAAAGGTCGTTTGTCAACCTCCGCGTTGGGGCATATCTTTGCATCGTACGGTTTCTTCAATGGCTGTCAGGACTACTGGCGGTTAGACATCCGGGGATTTCATCATGGAACACACCACCTATTTCTCTAACCCGCCGCCGATTTTGCCTAATTCGAAGGCAAGCACCGGAGCCGGCTGGTTGCCCTCTGCGCAACAAATACTCATCCGAGTGTCTGATGCAATTTTCACTTGGGAAGACAGAAGTCGGGAACGGCGGCATCTTGGCGCGCTCGACGACCGGTTGCTGCACGATATCGGGGTTGATCGCGCCTCGGCCAATACCGAAGCCGCAAAGCCGTTCTGGCGCAGTTGATTGGCGGCAAGCGTCGCAGCGATGCCGCCAATCCAGTTCAGCCGCCGAAAATACTCAGCAGGCGGTCCCAGAAATCGGGCTTGGCCCGCTCGGCGGACTCCTCGTCGGGCGCCGCAGAGTCAGGCATCTGAGCCCGGGCTATGGGGATGTCGAGACTGGGCAGCGGCCGGACGGGGCGGCCGGCAAGGGCATCGGCCATAAAACCCCGCCAAAGCTTGACCGGCAGGCCACTGCCGGTCACTTCGCGCATGGCCTCTGCGTTGTCGTTGCCCATCCAAACGCCGGTGATCAGTTCCGCGCTCCAGCCGATGAACCATGCATCGCGGAAGTTTTGACTGGTGCCGGTCTTGCCGGCGATCGGCCGGCCGAACCGCGCGCCGCGACCGGTACCGGTTTCGACCGCCGCCACGAGCAGGTCGGTAATTTCTGCGGCGGCAGCGCTGGAAAGCGCCCTGCCCGCGCCCGAACCCTCCCGCCGATAAAGGGTTCGGCCGCGCGGATCGGAAATTTCCTCGATCCCGAAGGGCCAGACACCGACTCCGCCGTCGGCAATGGCGGCGTAGGCGGCGGTCATTTCGAGAAGACTCACGTCCGAAACACCCAGCGACAGCGATGGAGTCGCCTCCATGGCGCCACCGATGCCCAGTCGTTGGGCAACATCGATGACGTGGCGTCGCCCCGCATATTCTCCAACCTGCACCGCGACGGTGTTGATCGACTGGGCCATGGCCTGGCGGAGGCTGACCTCGCCCGCATAGCGGTTGGTGAAGTTCTTCGGGGCCCAGCCCTCGACTTGCAGGGGCGCGTCGACCATCCGGGTATCAGCCGTCAACCCGGATTCAATCCCGGCCGCGTAGACAAACGGCTTGAACGCTGAACCCGGCTGACGCCGCGCCTGCGTGGCCCGGTTGAAGGGGCTCTCCTGATAGTCCACGCCGCCGACCAGCGCACGCACCGCGCCCGATGGCGCGAGAGCCACGAGGGCGGCCTGACCGACATTGGCCTTCAGCGCTCCCGGCGATTCGGCAATCTGCTCGGTCTTGGCCTCGGCGATCTTCTGCAGCCGTGCGTCGAGCGTCGTCCGAATCGTCAGATCCTGATCGGGCGCCTGGACGAAGGCCGGAACCTGGCTCATCACCCAGTCGACGAAGTACCGGGCGTTTGGACCGACCTTACGCACCGCGAGACTGGTGTTCCGTTCGCTCCAGGCGGTACGTGCCCGCGCTTCGTCAAGATAATCGGCGTCAACCATGATCTGCAGGACGTCGCGCGTGCGGCCCTGGGCGTTTTCCGGATTGGCGATGGGATTCAGCCGGGACGGCGCCTTCAGCAAGCCCGCCAACATCGCTGCCTGGTAAACGGAAACCTGCGCCGCCGGCTTGCCGAAATACTTGCGCGCAGCGGCATCCACCCCGTAAGCCCCGGCCCCGAAGTAGGCGCGGTTCAGATAAATCGCAAGAATCTGGTCCTTGCTGAATTTCCGTTCCAGCCACAGCGCCAGGATCAGTTCCTGCACCTTCCGCCTGATCGTCCGCTCCTGCGTGAGAAACAGATTCTTGGCGGCCTGCTGCGTGATGGTGCTGCCGCCCTGAACGATGCTGCCGGCGCGCACATTGGTGACGAACGCGCGCGCGAGGCCGATCGGGTCCAGTCCAAAGTGATGGTAAAATCGGCGGTCCTCGACGGCGAGCACCGCTTCCGGCAGGTGTTTCGGCAAATCGGCAACGGCGAGCGGCCGACCGTAGAAGTCGCCGAGCGTGGCCAGGACCGAGCCGTCTTCCGCGAGCACGGTGATCGCCGGCTTCCGGGTGGGTGCGAGCGCCTGATCGATGTCAGGCAGGTCGGCGGCGTACCACGCGACGAGCCCGCCCAGCAGAACGACCCCCCAGATCCCCGCTACGACCGCCCACTTGAACAGGACGGGGGACCATCGACGCCTCGGCTTCTTCGGCGCCGCCGCCGGCGGACGCGAGCGAACGATCCGATCATCCTTGGAATGGCGAATCTTCGTGACCATTGCGGCAAGTCTTAAACCAATGAGCCAATGATTGCGCAAGGCTCCGCTCAACTCCACTAATTGGGCCGCAAAAGCGGCGGAAGTCAGGGATGATCGAGGGACCTAACGCAAACTTTTCCAACGCGTTGCCGAAGAGAAACAACGAATCACCCAGCATCGGGGGAGCCGCCATCGACCCCAAAGAGCCTCTGTGGTAACGATCCGCGATCCGAGCACTTCGGGATAGGTGGAGGCGACATCATGGCTCCGGCGGCGGAAACACTCACCGATCGCATTTTCGTCCGGCGAGCAGTCGAAGCTGCAATTCGGGTGGGTCTGCTGGCCCTCCTCATTTTCTGGTGCTTCGAGATTGTGCGGCCGTTCATCATCCCTTTCGTCTGGAGCGTGATCATCGCGGTGGCGGTGTTCCCCCTGTATGAGAAGGTGCGGCACGCCCTGGGCGACCGCCGCGTCATCGCCGCCGTCATACTGACCATGTTGATGCTCGTGGTGCTGATCTGGCCGGCCGCTCTTCTCGCAACGACCATGGCCGAGGGGGTGAACGCCCTGGCGCAGCGGTTCGCGAGTGGGAACATCGTCATCCCTCCGCCTTTCGAGGGCGTGGATCAGCTGCCGGTGATCGGCGAGCCCATTGCACGGTTCTGGTCGCTCGCTTCTGAAAATTTGGCCAACGCGCTGGACCAACTCCGGCCTCAAATCGTCAGCGTCAGCCGCTGGCTCGTCTCCGCCGCCGCCGACATCGGCCTCGGTCTTCTGCAGTTTGGCGCGGCCATCATCATCGCCGGCGTTCTGCTGGCCCACGCGCGGGGGGGTCGCCATGCCGTCCGGGCCATAGCGGCACGGCTCGGCGGCGAGAACGGCCAAGCCTATGCCGAAATCGGACAGGCCACCGTCCGCAGCGTTGCGCGCGGTATCCTCGGCGTGGCCCTGATCCAGTCTGTCCTTGCGGGTCTCGGCTTCCTCGCCGTCGGCCTGCCCGGAGCAGGGCTGCTGGCGTTGATCTGCCTGCTGCTGGCGGTCGTTCAGATTGGGCCGGGAGTCGTGCTGATCGGCGCCGTGATCTGGGTGTTTTTCCAGGAGGCAACGCCGATCGCCGTCGCGTTTGCAATCTGGTGCGCGTTTGTCGGCCTGATCGACAATTTCCTCAGACCCCTGCTGCTTGGCCGCGGCGTTCGTGTGCCGATGGTCGTGATCTTCGTCGGCGCCATCGGCGGGCTGCTTGCGTCCGGCATCATCGGTCTGTTCGTCGGCGCCGTGGTCCTGGCGGTCGGTTATGCGGTCTTCACCGCCTGGTTGAATCAGAAGCCTTCGGGCCCCTCTGACGTGATGCCAGGAGGATCCGGGGAGACGACGCCGGCACACCCGGCGTGAATCGCGCCGCTCTCGCTCCCGCCGACGTCGCTTGATCCCAACGTCGCGCGTTCGTTGCACTACGGCAGCCCCGCGAAAAACTCCATGATCAGGGCGCCGGCGTCCGGCGGCCACTGGTGAGGGTAATAGCGTCCACGCCACGTCACATCCCGACGATGGGCACACCAGACGACGGGATTGGCTGCCGCCGATCCGCCGTACCGGACGCAGCGAAGGTCTCCGGTGGGGCCGGATACCGCGTCGGACGACAGTCCGTTGGTGCGGATCAGCCGATCGCGAACCCGCGCTGCGCTTTCGATGCTGATAATCTCGTCGCGTGGATTGTGTAGGAGCAGCGCCGCCACCGGACCGGTGCAGCCCGTCTCGACCAAACCGGGGTCGCCCGAGACCGTCGCAATTCCCCGCAACTGGTCCCCGCGCGCGCAGGCAAGGGCGTTGACGAAAGAGGCGCCCAGCGAATGCCCGACCGCGAACACCCGGCCGAGATCGAGGCAATAGAGCTGGGCAAGGCGGAGAATAATGGCGTCGAATAGCGCGAAATCGCGCGGCTCCGCTGATGCCGAACCGCCGCCCGTCCAACCGCGGCCGCCGTCGCCGGCCGGCAGCCCCGCCGGGTAAACGAATAGCGTCGGCCTCTGCGCCGCCTTCTCAAGGCCGAAGTAGTCCCGGACCTGAGCATTCGAGTTGGTCCGCCCGTGGAAGGCGACGACCACGTCATACGGTTCGTCCGCCCCGTCCGGCCGCACCGGAGAGACGATCAGCTCCCGCTGCCGGCCATCCACCACGATGGACGTTGGCGGGCTGCCGGGGGGCGGGGCCGCGCACCCCGACGACCGCAGGGCACCTCCACCCTCGGCGGCCATTGTTTCCGGCACGGCCAACGCCAACACCACGATGATGATGCACGCGGCGAGCGCTGCCACCCTGACCCGTTTTCTCTTGAACACGCTTCTTGCCCGCTGTCAGCGTCCGTTCCTTATTGTGAACAGAATGCCGGAGCGAATGCGACAGTTTCAGGGCATTGCCGTTACGGTCCTGCCTGGCGCGCGGAGGAATCAACACACGGCTCCGCCCCGCGCCGCTCGCGTGTCGGCACGATCGCTACCATCAGGGGCATGCCATGCTGATACGCAATGAAACTGCCGGAGACATCCCGACGATTGGCCGGCTTGTCACTGAAGCCCTCCGGCTGCTCGCGCAATCCACCGGAACGGAGGCGGGTATCGTTGAGGCGCTCCGGGCAGATGGCGCGCTCGCCCTCTCACTCGTGGCCGAGGATGGGGGCGAGGTGGTTGGTTACCTGGCCGCATCGCCGGCACGGATCGGCAGTCAGAACGGCTGGGCTCTGATCGGCCCGCTTGTCGTTTTGCCGTCACGACATCGCCAGGGTATCGGCACGGCTCTGATGGCAGAAGCCCTGCGCCGATTGCGGGTGACCAGTCGGGGCGCAGCGTTGGTGGGCGACCCCGGTTATTATGGTCGCTTCGGCTTTCGGGCGTTCCCTGGGCTGGGCGTGGAGGGCTTTCCCCCCGAGGTGGTTCAAGCCTTGCCGTTCGGCGGCGCCCAGCCTCGCGGAGAGCTGATCCATCACCCGGCCTTCCGCCTGGACCAGCGGGAGTAACGGAACGCGGCAGGGCGCTGATCTCCCGTCGCACGCCCCAACCAATACCCAACGTATCGCCCCCCGTTGGCAGACTCACGATCCACCGGGCCGCGCCGTTAGTTTGCGCATCGCCGGGGTGCCCCATGTCATGACCATGAGCAGCTCGTAGGGTGGAGTGAGCGGAGCGAAGTCCGCCATCGTCACCGTGTGCCTTGTATTATCTGCCAGCCCGTCGTCTTCCCCTTGGTGGGTTTCGCTCCGCTCAACGCCACCCTACGCCCTCGCCGCGGGCGGGTATTTGCGAACGACACAGAACGTCCAGCTTTGCGTAACATCTCAAGCGACGAGGACGGAAAAGAACAAGCCCAATGGCAATACGGACCATCAATCGCGACGGGGCGATCGACATTCTCCGACACGCGCCTCAACCAATCCCGGGCGATCTACCGGGCCGCGCCGTTAGTTTGCGCATCGCCGGGGTGCTCCAGGTCATGACCATGAGCAGCAACCCAAAGGTCGCTGCTGCTGCCGCGATAAAGTACGGCGAGCGGATATCGAGGTCCATCAGCCCTCCGCCCGACAGCGACATGATCCCGCCAGCGAGGCAAAAGACCGCCGTTGTGACGCCCATGACCCAGCCCTGATCAGCCTCGCTCACGCTGCCCGAAAAGATACCGAGCAGCGTGGGGTACGAGACCCCGAACAGGAAGTAGAAGAAGAACACTGGCGCATAGGTCAGCACGGCGACCGGAAGCAGCACGAAGGCCAGCGAGCACGTCACCATGATTATGAGGCTGACGCCGATAATCTGCTGCTTGCCGAACCGCTTCTGCGCCGGCTTGACCAAGAATGTGCTGCTGGTCGCCAACGCCACGCCAATCACCAGCATCGCCACGCTGCCACCAATCTCGCCATATCCAAATGCGCTGGTCAGATAGTTGTCGACGAAGATGTAGAAGGTGACGTTCGAGATCATGAATAGCGTGTAGACGGGCATAATCCGCATCACGATAGGACTTTGCGTGACCCGCCATAAGCTGTCGGTGATGTCGCGCGGCCGGAAGACGAACGGTAAGCGCTCGGTGCGGACGTCGCTGAAAAAGACCACCACCAGCAGGATGGCGATCAGCACCAGCGCCAATGCGGCGTAGAAGGGCAGCCTAAGGCTCGCCAAACTACCCAGCAGGTCGGGGTCGGACAGGATGCCGCCGATAATCGGACCGCCGACCAGACCGAAGCTGATGCCGGTGACGATAAATCCCATGTTTCGGTCGCGGTCGGCTTCGTCGGTGCTGCCGTCGATCATTGCCGCCTGGGCGATCGGCTGGTTGCCGGCGGTGAACCCGGTGATCGCCCGGCCGAGGATGAGGAGCCAGAGGCTGTTCATGTAAAGCGAGAGCAAGGTAATGACATAGCCGATCAGCGCCCCACCAAGGCAGATCAGCAAGGCCTTCTTACGTCCGATAGAATCGGAGACCTTCGAGACGTAGACCACGCCGAGAAACCATGCGAGAAAAAAGATGCCGATGACCAACCCATAGTCGATGTGACGGATGTTCATATCCGTGCTCTTCGGCAAAAAACCGGACGATGGTTCCATAATGAGAGCGTTGATAATCGGAAAGACCAGCCCCTGCCCGATAAGATCGACAAAGACCACAAACATCAGGGTGATTTTGGCCACCGCCGTCATTGCATCCCCTCTCCCAGATCCCGCCTCAGGCAGTATTTTTAACTCACCTGGTCAGGGTAAGCGAATCCAGGGCTCCAAGGCGCCCTTAATATTCTGTTGAGAAATTCTTCATCACAACGATCCGTCATGCTTAAGTGGTGGCGACGGGGCGAGTTGGACTGGCTGCTTCTGACCGCGAAGGAGCGGCGGAGGCGGCGGTTAAGCCGCCTCCGAACTTCAATGCGATTCACCCGTCGGCGAGACCGGGCACGGATGTGGTTCCGTTGCCCCTGATTGCTGCGAACTATTTCGTTAGAGCGCCCCAGCGCCACGTGCAGTCACTGGTGTTAGAATTGCAGTTGTTAACGAGACGCAAAAAGGCCCCATTCACCGCTCCACCGTATGCGTTGACCGCAAGATCAGGATTGGTATCGCTGACGAGCATGCCCTTGTTGTAATGCCACGTGCAGTTAGAATTGCTGGGCGAGCAGTTATTCACAAGGCGCAGAAATGCACCGTTTGTGGCTCCCCCATAAGCGTTGATCGCGAGACCCGGATTGGTGTCGCTGACGATCATGCCGTTGATCCACCGCCACCTGCAATTAGAATTGCCGGGCGAGCAGTTATTCACAAGGCGCAGAAATGCACCGTTTGTGGCTCCCCCATAGGCATTGACAGCGAGACTAAGATTAGTGTCGCTTGCGATTTGCGTCCCATCGGCGAACGCAGGACCTCCACAGATTGCGACTAGTACTAGAAAAACAAACGAAATAACTTTATTTTTCATGAAATACTCCTCCGGCAAGCTCAGCAATCACCGGATATATTAGCCGCAACACTCGAGGCGAAGTGTGAAGGCGTTCACACAACCACTTCTTATAATGCCAATCCTGCGGCCACCAGCGGTTGTGGGCTCTTAACGCTGCGGCCGGCACCAGCCGAAGGAACTCGGACAAAACACCGATGAGCTAGCCTGCTCGCCGTTGCAACACGCACAATATTAACGTATTTCGAGAGGCCTCCGAATGGTCACAAATGGAATTCAGCATCGTCTCCCCTGAGTTGGTGGGTTGTTGGACGGTGTTGTCGCGTGGCAAGAATTGAGGCTTGCGCTGGTGTCGCGCGGAGGGTGGCGGCGGTTGTGACGACAAAGGACGACATTTGCTGACAGATGCCGCTGCCTTTGCAGAGGAACAGGGCAATATCAACGAGTTAGGTGATTTTTCCGGCTCATATTGGCTCCCGGGCGGCAGCCCCCGCACGCATCCCAGCGAACGGTGTCGTCATTCGTCGTCGATTCGCAGCGGAAGGCGCCGGCGGGGGCGCGGTCGCAGACGACGGCCTTGGGATATTCCCCGGTCCGACCGGAGTGCGCCCGCCCGTAGGGTGGCGTTGAGCGGAGCGAAACCCACCAACGAGAAGGACGACGGCCCAGCAGAGCACGCCGCAAAGATGGTGGGTTCCGCTGTGCGGAACCCACCCTACGGGATCGGTGCGGCCGGCACGCTCAGGCCAGCGCGCGCATCTGGGAATCGACGGCGGCGATGGCGGCCATGTTGACGATGTCGCGGACGTCGTGGCTCGGCAGCAGGATGTGGACGGCCCGGGCCATGCCCATCAGAACCGGCCCGATCGCTTCGGCACCGCCGAGCCGCTGCATCAGCTGATAGGACGTGTTGGCGGCGTTGAGATCGGGGAAGATCAGCACGTTGGCTTCGCGGACGCGGCTGAAGGCGTAGAGGCGGTCGATCAGTTCCGGGACGACGGCGGCGTCCGCCGTCATCTCGCCGTCCACCTGCAGCGAGGGCTGGCGTTTCCGCAGGATCTCGACCGCCCGGGCCACCGTCTGCGGGTTGGGATGGGCGACGCTGCCGAAATTCGAGAAGGACAGCATGGCGACCCGCGTGCCGATGTCGAAATTGGTCGCCACTTCGGCGGACAACTCGGCGATATCCGCCAGATCCTCGGCCGACGGCGAGATGTTGACGGCGCAGTCGGCGAAGAAGAAGACGCGGTCGCGAATGATCATGATGAACAGGGCCGCGGCCCGCCGCACGTCCGGGCGGGTGCCCACCACCTGGAAGGCCGGATGGAGCGCCTCGACATAATTGGTGGTCAGGCCGGAGATGAAGGCATCGGCGTCACCGCTCTGCACCATCAGCAGGCCGAAGTAATTGGGCCGGCGCGCCATCTCCCGTGCCTCTTGCAGGGTGATGCCCTTACGCTGGCGATGGCGGAAGAGGATCTTGGCGTACATCTCGGCGCGCGGCGAGAGATCAGGGTCCATCACCTTCGGCCGGTAGTCCAGGCCCAGCTCGGCGATCGTCTTCTCGATCACGCCCTGGTCGCCGATCAGGATCGGCTCGCCGAGGCCCTGATCGGCGACCTCGGCGGCGGCGCGGATGATCTTCGCCTCTTCCCCTTCGGCGAAGACGATGCGCTTGGGCGCGGTGCGGGCCTTGTTGAAGATCGTCCGCATCAAGGCCCAGTCCTTGCCGAGCCGGCCCTCGAGCTGCTCCCGGTAGCTGGTCGAATCCACCGGCTTGCGGGCGACACCCTCCGCCATGGCCGCCTGCGCCACCGCCGGCGCCACCCAGAGCAGCACCCGGGGATCGACCGGCTTGGGGATGATGTAGTCCGG
>WBZV01000037.1_pt1 | contig 95314 bp, 60 predicted proteins | sample 5204221 | NCBI WGS metagenome assembly WBZV01 (sample SAMN12344360, study PRJNA552823) | activated sludge metagenome | biome: Activated sludge suspended growth; feature: Nitrification reactor; material: Wastewater; isolation source: activated sludge from nitrification reactor of wastewater... | reverse complement strand
ATGATCACTCTGTTCCAAAATTTTTTCTCGAGTTGAAAATACGCTGCCTGACTGAATAACTGAAAACTAGTATCGCTATACAATTGTGCTTTAGTCCATTAGAATTTAGGGCTCCACCTAGCTGAACATCCAATAAAATTTTAGGTATAAGCTTCCTGAGTTGGTATTCAACATATACACTATGGCTCTTGTTTTCTTGTTGATTGTCGGCCCCATTGAATATATAATAATAACGGCTTAAAATTTTGTGTGAATAAGCACCCGGACTGGTATAACGCAATGCGGGATCCAACATCAGACGAAATTTTTCATTGGTAGAATTCGCACCTGAGGCACCTTCATAACTGCCAGCGTCCTTCCAATAAAAGAAATCGCTGCTTTTACCCGCATTCAGATTTGCCCCAAAGCTTAAAAGCAAACTGTCAGATATTCGATGCCTTAGATTTCCTTGAAACCTAAATGCGTCAGCATCACTGTCCCGGTTATAACTGATTTCCTTGTTAAATGAGGATACAAGAATCAGGTCATTTTTACCTTTTCTGCTTCTGTGGTTGACGGAAAAATAAGTTTCTGTTGGAAAAGCAGTGGTTCCAGGCCTACCCCACCAGTGATTTCCCAGTTCAGGTTGCATAAATATCGTAGGAGCGATGGTAAACTGCGTAACCGGCTGACTGTTAGGCGTGGCTGAGCGAAAATGTACCACTCCGTTCATGGCAGAGCTACCATACAAAGTTGAAGCAGCTCCTTTTAGCACTTCAATTTGACCAAGATTCTCAACCGGTAAATCATTCCAATAAGGGTTAGCAGCATCGACCTGCATCATAGGCATATCATCCATTAATAACAAAACACGACTTCCCGCCCCATAGCTATAACCTGAACCTCCCCGAATGTTTGCTTGCCCATCGATGATCTGTACACCAGGAATCCTATCCAAAACTTTTTCGCCACTGATGGTATTCAATCGCTCAGGTAGACTTCTATTGATAACACTGGTGGATACAGTTGCTTCTGCAATGGGTTGTTCATATTTTGACGCACTGATAATCGTCGTCGAAAGTAAATATGCATTCTCTTCCATATAAACCACCCCTCCAGCTAAAGCATTCATGGGCAATGCTAAATCTTTGTATCCAATCATCTTGAACCGGATCAAAGAATCCCCGCTTGAATGTTTAATTTTGAAGGCCCCGTCCTGATCAGTTTGTACCGATGATTTACCATGCTCAACTATAACCCCTTGAAGAATACTTTTTGAATTCAGGTCATAGACTATTCCCAACAATGTATTGTCTGTGGATTGTGCCTGGATTTGGTAGCCAAAAAAAATCAAAATAATTAATTTGACAATCTGTTTCATTAAATCTATATTCGGGCAATAATTTAGATCGCAAAATATGAAGCAATTTACAATTTTCCTTTTTTGTTTATCCCTGGTGTCACAGAGTTCCATTGCACAATTTTGTCGACCCGATAGTACTTTGCGTGATTCTTCAGCCGGCGTTTATCCTAAACCCATAACGCCTACCAATCCGAATGGTGGAATCAACAAAAAAGCCTGCATCAATAAACCATATGAATTTACATTTACCGTGGTAGTGCCTGATACTGTTCAAATTCCCATTTTACCAGCCCCTCTTCCATTGGAAAAGGTTGCAATTGATACCCTCAATGCCATTGCCAATCTTCCAAAAGGTATAGGCTATAGTTGCAATCCCCCTAATTGTGTATTTAAGAAAAATGAGTTTGGTTGTTTGCTGCTACACGGCACTCCAACGACTGACAACCTTCCTGGAGACTTTAAACCGGTCATCAAACTTAAGCTGACGGTTAATGTGGGTGTTCCATTTGATTATTCTACAGAATATCCCGGGCCTGCTTTTCCAGGAGAGTATATACTCACCGTGCTAGATGAAAATAATTGTGCTTCAAATAACCAAAACATCTCCATTGAACCTTCATTTTGGTATCCAAACCCGATCGTTGATCAAGTACTTTATACACAAGGTCAAGTTGAATCAGTCCGCTTATTTAATAGTCAACATATTCCCGTTCTTGAATTGCCAAAATTTGGAGGACAATCCATTATTTTAGAACACCTACCGGATGGCATGTATATTATCCATTGGACGGAGCGTAAACACATATTTCATCAAAAAATTATTATCGCCAATTCCCGTTAAATCTTGCTTGAATTATTCTTCTTCATCAAGATCATCATAGAAAATAGGATCAAGCATTGGCAATCCAACCCACATGGTTTCTTCTCGGCTGACCGCCATCATGCGCAAGATTCCACCGCTTGAACGTGCAATTTGCTCTGCATAGGCCAAATAGGAGCTATAAAGCTGACTGGCGGTCCTCAAGGATAACTTTTTCAATATCGCATTCAATACATTTAGTCGACGGCTAATTTCTGTACATCGGGGTTTTGCATCTTCAGGGAGTTCATTCAAAAACTTCTGAAAAAGCTCATTAAACTGAACATCAACATCTTTGTAATATGACTTTAAATCAAAATGGTTGTGGTAACTTCTAATTTTTACAATCTTTTCTGCCCAGGTTCTTTCTTTGACATCAATTTCATTGTCAGCACCGGCAATCAGTATGGCAATCAAAGGGACAGCATCGATGAGTGTTTGATATTCACCGGAGGACAAATCTCTGAATAATGTATTCATACATCTGGTTTTAAGGATAAATTAGCTAACAAATTTAATATGATTATTTTCTAAGTTCTAATACTTAATTGGTTTTTTTGTTACAGTTTACTTTTGAGGACAATGTTGGCTAACTTCAAAAACGACTATCCTCATATTAAGTATTTTTTTCATTAAATACAGATTCTTTTAATTTGGAATATGTATAGCAAACCCTGAAGCCATTCCTATATTTGTGACTGATGACAGATTCCTTAAAAGGACAACAGGTATTGTTTGAACTGAGCACCATGACACCCCTCATGGAGCAATATTATGCCATGAAGGCTAAACATCCAGATGCTTTGTTACTGTATCGGGTAGGTGATTTCTATGAGACCTTTGGAGAAGACGCCATCACTACATCCAAGGTATTGGGAATTGTACTCACCAAAAGAAACAATGGTGGATCTGATATTGAACTTGCGGGTTTTCCCCACCATTCATTGGATGTATATTTACCCAAATTGGTCAGAGCGGGATTTAGAGTTGCCATTTGCGAACAACTGGAAAAACCATCAAAAGGCAAGAAGGTAGTCAAAAGAGGCATTACAGATGTCATTACACCAGGTGTTACTACAGATGATAAATTGTTGGATGTTCGTAAAAATAACTTCTTAGCGTCCGTACAATTTGCAGGTGACCGTATGGGTATAGCCTTTGCAGATGTTTCAACCGGCGAATTTTATTTATCTGAAGGAGAACCCTCATACATCAATAAGTTATTACAAAGTTTTAATCCATCGGAAATTATTTTAGCACGCAGCAAGACACTTGAGTTTGATAAATTATTTGGTGACCAGTTTTACATCTATGCTTTAGAAGAATGGGTTTATCAACACGAGTTTTGCAGAAATAAGTTGTTACAACATTTTCATGTATCCAACTTAAAAGGATTTGGAATTGAAGAATACACTTTAGGACAAATTGCTGCAGGTGTGATTCTCCATTACCTGGAATCCATCGAAACCAAAAACCCTAAACATCTTTCTCAAATCAGCCGCCTGGCAAACGATGAGTTTGTTTGGATGGACCGATTTACCATTCGAAATCTTGAAATTATTGAACCACTGCATCCTGAAGGAAAAACACTTTTATCCATCATTGATCATACTCAGACCCCAATGGGTTCTCGTATGTTAAGAAAATGGATGGTTCTACCGCTATTGGATCCAGTTAAGATTGAACATCGCCTGCAAATGGTAGAAGCCATGCTGAAGGATTCTGAGCTTTCGGATCAATTAGACCATTTGTTACAGCAGTTCGGTGATTTAGAGCGGTTGATTTCCAAAATACCTCTGCGAAGAATTTCGCCACGTGAGCTCAATCATATTCGCAAGTGCTTGGAGTTACTGTTGCCATTGAAAGCTACATTACAAAATCAACAAAATTCTGATCTTCAGCAATTAGGCCATTCATTTCACGATTGTGCTTTACTCCGGGATTTAATAGCCCATCAATTGGACGAGAATGCTCCTAACCAAAGCAATAAAGGTGGAATATTCAAGTCCGGCTTTTCTGTTGAGTTGGATGAATTAAAATATACACTTACACATTCTAAAGATCTATTGGTCGAAATACAAACCAAGGAGGCGTTAGCTACAGGTATCAACAATTTAAAGATTGGTTACAATTCCGTTTTCGGCTATTTCTTAGAGGTGACCAATAAATTCAAAAATCAAGGAATGGTACCTGATCATTGGCTTCGAAAACAAACCATGTCCACGGGAGAACGCTATGTCACAGAGGAATTGAAATTGTTGGAAGTAAAAATTTTAGGTGCGGAAGAAAGAATCATGCAATTAGAGGAAGAACTCTATGAAAAACTTCTGGATCAAATTCAGGATTTTCTAATTCCACTCCAACAGAATGCTAAAAATGTCGCTACCATTGATGTCATTCACTCATTTGCAGTTGCGGCTCGTTTAAAAAATTTTACAAAACCGCTTATAGACGAAAGTAGAGTTCTTGATATCAAAGAAGGCAAACATCCTGTTATCGAACACCAGCTTCCGGATGGTGAACCTTATATTCCAAATGACATATATCTCGATTCTGATACTCAACAAATTTTAATGATTACTGGTCCTAATATGTCTGGTAAATCAGCTATTCTTCGGCAAACAGCTTTGATCGTATTAATGGCTCAAATTGGATCTTTTGTACCAGCCAAAGAAGCCAGGTTGGGCATCATTGACCGAATATTTACCAGAGTTGGGGCAAGCGATAATCTAGCTTCCGGTGAATCCACTTTTATGGTTGAAATGAATGAGACAGCTTCCATCTTAAACAATCTCTCCGATCGATCACTGATATTACTGGATGAAATAGGAAGAGGAACAAGCACTTATGATGGTATTTCAATAGCGTGGTCCATTGCAGAGTATTTACACAATGTCCAGGATAAAAGAGCAAAAACCTTGTTTGCTACCCATTATCATGAACTTAATGAGTTAGCGACGAATCTTGACCGGATAAAAAATTTTCATGTAGCCACTCAGGAATTGAATGATCGTGTAATCTTTTTAAGAAAACTGGTACCCGGAGGAAGTGAGCACTCCTTCGGTATACATGTTGCACAAATGGCAGGAATGCCATACTCTGTTATTCGGAGAGCAAATCAGTTGCTACTACATTTAGAACAAAATAGGTCATCTGAGAAATCAAATGATTTTCCACGACCACAACCACAAGCTATTATGGATAACCATACTTCTGTTGAATCAGAACAACTCCTGGAGGAAATCCGGCAATTGGATATTAATTCTTTGTCACCCGTCGAATGTTTAATGAAGCTTTTAGATTTTCAACTTCGTTCTCGAAGACTTATCTAATCTGAATACCCTTACTTTTTTTAAAAAATTTTACACCCCAATTTTAAGGTGCTCAAGAGTTTAAAAAGCAACTGAATTCAAATTAGCCTTCCGCTCACCTATTTTCTGATCCATTGCATTATACGATGACCTTTATTGGATTCTATTGAAATCCAATAATAACCATCATGATGAACATACTCATTCAATGACAAAGATCCATTTTTTGGTAAATTGGAAAGGATGGCCATATTTTGTCCTAAAGCATCCATTATTCTAATTCTCAAAAAGTTGACTTTACCCACCTGATAATTAAGTGTTGACTGTGCGCCGGGGTTTGGAAGAATTTGGCTAAACAGCCAGTCGTCAACCTGATCGTTTGAAACAAGCTCTTTTACTTCAAATGGTCCTAAAACTTTTTCACATTGATTGGCATCCAACACGGTACAATAGTATGATCCCGGAGTTAATTGAACGACTGGATTTTGTTGTGTACCATTACTCCATTTATAGATATAAGGAGGAATACCGCCATTTACCGTTACTTCTATCTGACCATCATTTTTGCCGGGATTAGCAGGTATAATAGTTGCCGACTGAAGTTTTATTTCCGAAGGTTCTTTTATGGTAAAAGTTTGTTTTATGGTTGTCCCTTGCTGATCCTTAACGGTAACCTGATAAGTTTCAGCATTCAAATCAATTACATTTTGCGAAGTAGGTCCATGATTCCAGGAATACTCATACGGAGGGACTCCACCCACGACTTGAATATTAATCGATCCATCATTTCCTCCAAAACAACTGACATGATGAACTTCCCAATTGCTTAGGGACAAGGCTGCTCCAATACCTACCAGGATATTATGGCAAACACTTTGGGTCCCACAATCATTTTGCGTTTCAAGGCAAACGGTAAATTCTCCGTCAGTTAAATATTGATGTGTTGGATTTTGCTGACTGCTGGAATCGCCATCTCCAAAGGTCCATTGCCATTTATCTGGCAATCCGGTACTCAAGTCATTAAATTGTACCAATCGGACATTCACTTGTTCAGAAAATGAAGATTCTGGAGGAAGTTTTTGGTAAACGATAACTTCAGCATATTGCTTACAATGATTCTGTGTGTTTTTCACTTCAAGATGATAAGTTCCTTTTTGATCGACCACGGCAAACAAAGTTTGTTCACCAGAAACAAGGTGTCCATCTTTTGTTGTCCATTGGTAACTGTACTTTTGGCCTTGAGATGAATTGCTGCCATCGATGATCACTTGTTTTTTTGTGCAACTCAAATCATGTTCAGGGGTTGCCGCGGCAACTGGCTCCTCAATGTCTTTTATCAAAACGAATGTATCTTTTGATATACACAAGGTAATCGTATCGAGAACATGGAATACGAATATACCACTATCAGAAGATATCAGTTTAGGATTCGGATCATAGAAACTTGTGTCTCCCAATTTCTTCCAAAATAACTTAATATCCGCGTCCTTACTTGATCCATTAACCACAACTTCTTTATTCACACAATTAATATTGGTATCACCTTGTGTTTTAATTTCTGGATAAACCCGAGGATCGAAAACGATCACTGAATCAAAAGCCTCACAGGAATTGATGATATTTTTCACTTTAAGGCGATAAGTCCCCGGCAAATCCACCAAAGGAAATTTTTCATCTGCTCCTTTAAGAATACGACCCTTAAGCGTCGTCCATTCATAAAGAATTTGGGTGCCATCTTCAGATAAGGAACCGTCTAAAGTTATTTCCGGACTTTTACAGGTGATGTCCATATCTCCACCTGCGCTAGCAGCTGGTTTATGAGTAATATCAACAAATGCCGTAGATACCTCAAAACAGCCTTTACTATCTGTAGCTGTAACAGAGTAGCTGGTGCCGCCTTTAAGATTATCAAAAAATGGATTGGTTTGCTTCCCATTGCCCAAGTCAAATTCAAAAGGTGGTACTCCTCCGGTTGCCTTTGCTAAAATACTTCCGTTTCCCTGGTCACAAGTTTCTGCTTTGCCAGTGGTAGTCAATTTCATTTCGGCAGACTGGGTCAATACATAAGATTTAGTGGTCGTACAGTTGTTATTATCTGTCACTGTTACCCCATAATTACCATAGGGTAAATCCGTAATGTCTTGCGTTTTCTTTCCGTTCGACCAGTTAAATTTATAGGGAGAAGTACCATAATCCACTTGGATTTCAATACTACCGGTGGATTCTCCATAACAATTGATGTTGGTCAAATTAGCAGCGGTTACTGCTACTCTTTTGGATGGTCCTTGGACTACAAACGGTCCATAATCTTCAAAATATCCATATTGGTCCTTCACCCGCACGCTATAAGATCCTCCAGGTAAATTACTAATATCCTTTGTGGTAGCTCCATTACTCCATTCGTATGTTATCACTCCAAAACCTCCCGTAATGGCGAGTACTATTTTTCCATTATCCCCACAGCTTGAATGGGTTAACGATGCCGTTGCATTCAATTTAAAACTCTTGGTAATCCAATTTTCATATTCAAAGTAAGTCCGGGATTTAATTGACCAGGCTCTTTTATCCGGAGAGATAACGTATAAAGTTGGATAAAAGGCAATGCTATAATCACTTTTCACCGAAGGACCATTGGTAGTGGACAAATCTGTAATGGGATAAGGTGTACCGGTTACCCAATTTCCTTGTGTTGTGCTATTGCATCCTGTGGATCCATATAAACAATTGGTGTTGGTGCTATAATCTGCTTCTATCATAATGACCGTGGTTTGTGCTCCCAGATTGTTATACACCTGTTCTAATACACCACTGTTTTTAAAACTCCAGCAAGGTCCACACCAGGTTGCCATAAAATCCAGGCATGCAGCTTTGTTACTGCCCATCATGTCATAAAGTGTGTAAGAGTTTCCATTGATATCCTGAACGGTAAAATCTGGAGCCGTAGCTCCATCAGCCAATTGTGCATTTCCCATTCCCAAGAAACTCCCTACAAAGAATAACAGAAAGTAGATTTTTTTCATGCCTGATAAATTTAAAATTAACTCCACAAGCCTCTTTACTGAACGCTTTAGATTCCTCAAAACTAATTAATATTTGTTTATTTTACCGTATTTCAGACTTATCTTCTGAAATTTCTCATTTGTTGCATCATTTGTCCCATTCCTTGTCCCTTTGACAACATGAACATCATTTTGCGCATTTCTTCAAATTGCTTAATAAATGCATTGACTTCATTGATATTCCGACCACAACCTTTAGCAATTCGAGTTTTTCGAGACATATTCAATAGATCAGGTTGGGTCCTCTCCTGGGGTGTCATTGACTGAATGATTGCTTCAACTTTGCCAAAGGCATTGTCATCAATTTGGACATCTTTCGTCAATTTTCCCATTCCAGGTATCATTCCCATGAGTTGATTGATATCCCCCATTTTCTTAATTTGCTGTACCTGAGCCAAAAAGTCGTTAAAATCGAATTTGTTTTGTTTAATTTTCTTTTCAATTTTACGAGCTTCCGCCTCATCAAATTGCTCCTGAGCCTTTTCTACTAAACTCACGATGTCACCCATCCCCAGAATACGCTGTGCCATCCGATCAGGATAAAACACATCTAAGGCATCCAACTTTTCACCAGTTGAAACAAATTTAATAGGCTTACCTACTGTGTATTTCACGGAAAGTGCTGCCCCTCCGCGGGTGTCACCGTCAAGCTTAGTGAGAACCACCCCATCAAATTGGATTCTTTGATGAAAAGCAACTGCCGTATTGACCGCATCTTGTCCGGTCATCGAATCCACCACAAACAATGTCTCAGAAGGCACCAGGGCAATTTTCAGCCGCTCTATTTCCTTCATCATGTCTTCGTCAACCGATGTCCGACCTGCAGTATCAATGATCACAACATCCAATTTATTATCCCTGGCATGTTGGATCGCCTCTTTGGCTATTTGAACGGGATCTTTTATTTCAAGATTTTTAAAAACTTCCACTTCTATGCTTTCGCCCAATACCGTTAATTGATCAATAGCTGCTGGACGATAAACATCACAGGCTGTCAGCAATACCTTTTTGTTCTTCTTGGTTTTTAAAAATAGCGCTAGCTTACCTGAAAATGTCGTCTTTCCTGACCCTTGCAAACCAGCAATCAAGATAACGCAAGGATTCCCTGTCAGATTCAGGCCTTCTGCCTGACTGCCCATGAGCTCGACGAGTTCGTCCATGACGATTTTAACCATCAGTTCCCCAGGCTTGACAGCTTTCAGAATATTTTGTGACCCTAAAGCTTTGTCTTTAACTTTATCCGTAAACTCTTTAGCAATCTTGTAATTTACGTCTGCCTCGACCAATGCCCTGCGAATATCTTTCACAGATTCAGCGATATTAAGCTCTGTTAATCTATTATTCCCTTTAAGTGATTTAAGGGCTAGTTCTAACCGTTCATTGAGGCTTTCAAACATGTTTTTAATAATTTTTGCAAAGATAGAGTAACTGAAGGGTTATCCGTAGTTAAGTCACCGATTTTAAACAAGCTTCAATGGCTCCAGTTTTTTGTTATTCAAGTGAAGCTGGCACACAGCTGCACCAGGACTCAATAAAGGGTGGTTTCCTGTTGAAATGATGCATGCATTTTGCTTAATGTAATATTCTTTCAAAAAGCCAATCCAAATTTCACGATCTGGCAAGTCCAGGTATTGCAATACATGATCAATCAATAATAATTGTGGGTTATGTACAGTGGCTTGAATCAGTTGTAAAAAAGCTAATTCTGTCCAAGACAGATGCTTGGCTGGGATTAGTTTTTTCTCAGATAAATAGAAATGTTCTAAAATTTGTGAGACTCTTTTATCGATATCACTCTTTGATTCGATGTCTACCGACTGCAAAGCCATACTCACATTCAATCTCATTGTTTTATCCATTAACACCGAAACAATCTGTGTTGCAAATCCCATTTTACGCCGGACCGACCGCCGACGATCATGATTTTTCGGTGCCATATCACAACCCAATACATTGAGTTGTCCAGTCCATGAATCATGAAATCCGGCGATTGTATTTAACAAAGTGGTCTTCCCACTACTGGCGGGCCCAATGATTTCATACCAAATCCCAGGCATCCAATCATGGTCACAGGCCTCCAAAAGGATATGACCGCCAGAGGTGACTTCAAATTGTTTGAAGAGAATTATAGGAATTGAAATAGCTGTCATTCAAGATCAAAAATAGATTTCCAGCTTGGCAACGATGGCATGATTAACCACATTTTTTTTATCAGAGTAAAAGTAGAAAATTATCTGTTCGAACGCTTATAAGTACCTACTGCTCATTAAACAAAAAACACCTTTCAAACCTTATTGTATGAAATCCAAGGTCATATGGGAACATAAAACATCGCTCTCTGATTTACCGTAAATTCAGCATGAAGTATTCTCAGTTTACTGTGTAAGAGCACATTACTTACAGCATCAATAATTTGTAAATTTGCATGAATGAAAAGAATCTACTACATCTCAATTGCCTTAATCATCGTCGCTATGGCATTGTTGCTTTTGGCGTCAAGGGATTTTTCAACGTATTCAGGTTTCGAAGAAGCCAGAAAGTCAGGGGATTTGGTAAAAGTTGTAGGCTTACTTGATAAATCTAAAGAAATCGTATATGATCCAGTGAAAGATGCCAATTACTTTAGTTTTTACCTGACCGATAAAAAAGCGGAAACTCAAAAAGTGGTTCTTTTAGCACCAAAACCTCAGGACTTTGAATTATCAGAACAAATAGTACTCACAGGCAAAATGGGTACAGACTATTTTGAAGCCAAAAGCATGTTATTAAAATGCCCTTCAAAATATAAAGATGAAGAAATACTCATAAAGTCCACTGCTGAACGATGAACACCATTACATACGTCAATGAGCATGTGTGGATTCATTTTGCAGGACATTTTCTTGTATTCCTGGCAGTATTTAGCGCGTTGTATAACCTAATAGCTTTTACACTTAGTTTTCGTCTGCACCGGTATAATTGGGGAAAATCCATTGCATGGTCATTTTGGGTACATTTTCTATCGATCATTGCCATGATTGGACTGATTCTGTTTATGATGTCCCAACGTTACTATGAATTTGAGTATGTATGGGCCCACGTTTCAGATGACCTTCCTGTAAAGTATATACTCTCAGCTTTTTGGGAAGGTCAGGAAGGTAGTTTTTTACTTTGGTTATTTTGGAACATAGTCCTTGGCATTTACTTTATTGTAAAAAGAGATCCATTTTCTCAGACCATTATTGCGGTTATTTTAGGCATTAACCTCATACTGTGTTCAATGCTGTTGGGGATTTATTTTGGAGATGTAAAACTTGGCAGTAGTCCATTCCAATTGTTACGGCATACGATGGACATTCCTCTCTTCAACAACGCCGATTACACCAGTTTAATTAAAGGGAATGGCCTCAATCCACTGCTACAGAATTATTGGATGCTCATTCATCCTCCTACCTTATTCCTTGGTTTCGCATCCACTCTAATTCCATTTGCTTACGCTTTTGCCATACTATTAAACGGTTACCATGAATCACATTTTCGCAAAGCATTGGTCTGGGCTTGTTTTTCAGCGGCTGTCTTAGGAACCGGAATTATTATGGGTGGAGCATGGGCATATGAAGCCCTGAGTTTCGGAGGTTATTGGGCCTGGGATCCTGTTGAAAACATGTCCTTAGCACCGTGGCTAATACTGGTTGCCGGAATACATACCAATCTTATTGCAAATGCAACAGGCCACTCCATTCGTCCAACCTTACTCTTGTATTTCTTAAGCTTTATTGTGGTCTGTTATTCCTCTTTTCTGACGAGAAGCGGAATATTGGGAGATAGTTCTGCACATGCATTCACTCAGATGGGACTTGAATGGCAGTTGGTCTTTCTTTGCGTTGTTGTTTCAATTGTACCCATCGTCCTGGTTGCAAAAAACCGAGTACCTATTCCAACACCATCACAGGAGGAACGAATGGATTCTAAGGAATTTTGGATGTTTATTGGCAGCTTGATTTTATTGTTCAGTGCGGTACTCATCAGTTTTACAACATCTATTCCGGTTTATAATAAATTATTGGACTTCATTGGGCAAATAACGGGTAATTCATTCCAGCATTTGCATAGAAGCATGCCCTTGGATCCCGTAGCACATCACAATCAATTTCAAATCTGGATCGCTATCCTGATTGCACTGATCTCTGGATTTGCGATGTTGTTGCGATATAAGAAAACGGAATGGTCAAAACTGCCTACATTGCATCGAAGGGCATTGATCCTTGTACCACCAATATCATTGGCAATGGGGAGTGCTGTCGCCATGTGGTGTTTTAATCAATTGCATTGGAGTCACACTATTCTCTTGATCTCCAGTTGGTTTACGATTGTTAGTTCGCTCACCTATTTAGTTTTGGGATTTTATATGTATCCCAAGACCTATGCATCTGCAATCGCTCACGGTGGGTTTGGAATCTTGCTACTGGGTATTCTATTTACGGGTATAAACAAGAGAATACTTTCATCCAAGAGTGATACCAGTGGATTGTCTAATACCCAACCGTCACCGTCTAAACACTTGAATCTTATACGCAATATACCTCTTCTTTCAGGTGATTATCAAGTGGTTTTTCAAAGTGATACGATGATCAAGAGCATCAGACATTATGCATTACAATTTAAGGAGATAAACCACGCAGGCGACACCAATGTTTTTATGCTTACCCCTCAAATTCAATACGATAACAAATTGACTAAAGTGGCGGCTTCAAACCCGAGTATCAAACGCTTCGTCCATAAAGACATTTTTACTTTAATCGCTCAAATTCCGCCTTCTCAAGTTGATGCCAAAGCTTCCAAAGCAGCTGAGGACAGCCTGATATTCAATAGGCATTTACTTGGCCATGGTGATACGTTGAATACTGAAAAATTCTCTTATTCAATAACAAACTTTCAATATGACTTTAAGCCAAATAATTTTGACATCCTGGAGCATGATCAAATGCTTCAACTAACCGTTGATGTTTATAACAAGCAAGAGCGAATTCATTATACAGCGACACCTGCAATTTTGTTTCGCAAAAATCTTATTTATAAATTTCCTTATCACATTGAAGAGTGTGGCATTAGAATTACTCTTCCAGATACCAGCTACAGTTCGTTTGTACCCGAATACAACTCTTTAAAACTTCAGAAATTCAGTTTAAAGATAGGTGAAAACCGAATATTGGATAATGGTTTAGAAGTCCTCTTGTCTGGAATTGATCGCTCAGTATCGGAGGAGGTCATTGAAACAAGTGATGCTGAAATTGGGGTTACAGCACTCCTTAAAATTATTAAAGGCAGCATTCACTACAGTCTAAATGTTTATTTTCTGATTAAAGAAAATCAAATCATTTCTTACCCTGAAACTTCGATGCAGGCAGGTCTTAGCATCAGGTTCACTGGAATTGACCCCCAATCTGAAACCATGCATTTTGAATATGGGGTTCTGCCTGGTGCAGAACAACAAAAAGTATTTCTTGACATAGCTGAGAATGGCCCTAAAACAAATTATATAGTCATTCAAATCATTGAGTTTCCCTGGATCAACCTGGTATGGTTGGGAAGTATGATGATGATGATAGGATTATCACTTTCTGTATGGTGTAATAAAAAATTTTTGTAAAATGAAAGAACGCATTGTGATGATCGGTTCTGGAAATGTAGCCCAACATCTGGGAAAAATATTACACCTCAACGGGCATGATATTTTACAAGTTTATTCGCGTAATTTACAACATGCACAATTCCTGGCTAACCAGTTGGACGCCATAGCGATAAATTCATTAAGTTCAATTGAGCCTAAAGCAAGTTTGTATTTATTCTGTATAAAAGACGATGCTATCGGTTCTCTAAGTGCGGAACTTACTGCTTATTTGCCCATTAACTCAGTCTTAGCGCATACCAGCGGTGTCAACAGTCCGTCGATTTTGGACTCCTACTTTTTGCATCGTGGCCTATTCTACCCTCTACAGAGTTTCAGTACAAACAGCAAACCTGATTGGCAACATCTACCGATTTTTGTTGAGGGTGATGATGAAACCTTGGTATTTCTAGAAACGCTTGCTCATGGAATTTCGCAGAGAGTCTTAAAAATGGATGAGGCTCTGCGGACCCATTTGCATCTAGCTTCCGTATTCGCGAACAATTTCACAAATTTCAACCTGGTCATAGCTCGTAAAATTTTAGCGAAATCAGAAATACCGTTTGATGTACTTGAACCCTTGATGTCAGAAACCATCGCTAAAGCCTTTCGTTTAATGCCAGAAAATACTCAAACGGGACCTGCGAAAAGGTGTGACACCAGTACGATAGAAAAACATGTACGATTGTTAGTCAGTGAGTTTCCTGAATTTCGATCACTGTATAAAAAGTATTCACAAATCATACAACAAGAATTCAAACATGCGACACCTGGGTCAAATTCAACATCCACAATTGGTGATTAACGTATTTAAGTCCAATAATAAATTCATTTTGAAATTTGAGATTGGACCCTTTGAACAAAGCTATAAGTTCTTGGAATCTGTCACAATTGATTCCTTTGATTCGATAAGGAAGTTAGTCACCGATCAATTTATGGATAATGTTATATCCATTTTTGACCAGATGAACGCCCATTATCAGCATTCCGTTAAGTAAGTTTCTGAATAACGGTGAAATGATGGTGGAGCTGGCGGGAGTCGAACCCGCGTCCAGAGAAAGAAAAAACAAGCTTTCTACATGCTTAGTTTCATATTCAATTGTCGGCTAACTATGAGCTTATGAAACGAGCTACAGATAGCGTAATCCCTAAATTTCACCTTTTAGCCGGGATTTCTAAAAGACTATCCTGTTGTTTTGATGTACCATTGCCATTCCTACAGGAAAAAAAATGACTGGCACAGATGCATACTAATTCTCTGAATTAGGCTGCAACGGCAAAAGATGTATTGCCATTTACAATTCGATAATTGTTTTTAACGTAGCAGACTATCATCCTACGGCATGCTTACCGGCCCTTTACATTTCCTGTCGATTCTATTCAACCCCATAATGTTCTGATTGAAATTTAATCAGGTAAATTTTATATAACCGATTGCAAATTCCTGCTTTCAGGTGATTAGCTAAACGTAAATCGAAGAATGATTGTTCCCGTTTAGGGTAAATATTTAGTAAGATTTTTGATTAATCGATCGCGGAGGTCTTCTGGTTGTTCTCTTTTTGTAAATTGAATTCCCGTTAATCGCTCATACAATTCAATGTAACGATCGGAAATTAACCATACCAAACTATCTGACATTTCAGGCATCAATTGCCCTTCCAGGCCCTGAAAACCATGAGCAATGAGCCATTCTCTTACAAATTCTTTTGACAATTGTTTTTGAGCCAGGTTATTTAACCTGTTAGACTCATAAGAATTTTCTTCAAAATACCTTGAACTGTCTGGCGTATGGATTTCATCCATGAGCATCAATTTCCCATTCAGCAATCCAAATTCGTATTTCGTGTCAACCAGAATCAAGCCACGCTCCAAAGCCCTTTGTGTCCCTCTTTCAAACAGCTTTAACGATGCATCCACCATTTGATCCAACATTCCGGAATCCACCAAATTGCGGTTTTTGATTTCCTGTAAAGAAATATCTTCATCGTGTCCACTGTCCGCCTTTGTCGTTGGGGTAATGATCGGTTGGGTAAAGCGGTCATCTTGCCTCAATCCTTCTGGTAGTGTTTCACCGCACAAAATTCTTTTTCCTTCTTTATAAACTCGCCAAGCATGACCTGACAAGTATCCGCGAACGACCATTTCAATTTTAATCGGATTGCACTTAAAACCGTAGCTTACATTGGGATCAGGAATTTCAATTAACCATGTATCCAGAATATCCTTTACGTCTTGTAAAAAATAAGCGGCAATTTGATTCAGCACCTGGCCTTTGTATGGAATAGGCCTAGGTAATATATGGTCAAAAGCGGAAATGCGGTCTGTTGTAATGACTAACAAGTGCTCGCCCAAATCGTGAACATCCCTTACTTTGCCCTGGTAGATTTTTTTTTGATTCTTAAAATTAAAATCGGTATGTGCTAAACTAAACTGCTCTGGTAAAAAAGTATTCATCGTGTAAAACCCATTTCGGTAGTGCTCAGATATTCTTAACCGAATTACGATCCAAGAGAATTTCCTTTAGTTCTTTCAAAACCTCATACTCCTGAGGCATAATTTTCTTGATGGCCTCTTTAATCGCTACATAGGCCCCATTTTCAAATTCCGGAAGCTTTGAAGTGATCGCCTCCGTCATATAATTAATATCGTTTTTCAGCAGGTTTCGTACACGAGGTAAATCATGCCAATCTGCTTCAATCGCGATGGAAATTGACCCTGTTTCGGATGAAGTGTCTAGTTCAATGAACTCCGAAACTTTGGTCTTATCAGATAGATCTTCGGTAAGTTGGGCTTGATAAAATGCCCAATAGTCATCCCGGTCGGAAGGTTTGTTCAATAAGACTTCCAAGCCCTTTTCATGGATACGGTAAACAATAAACCTGATTTGGTTTCTGACTGTCATGTCGCGAAGTTAAGCTTAATTTCAACAAACAAGATGGCTCATTTGCTCAATGTAAGATGAAAAAAGATCTGCCTATAGAACCTGCCCGGCTGGAAATCAAAAGTTTCTTTCACTGAAAGATTGGAGATCAACAGGTTATTCAATTGCAGGACATCAAGTGCTACCACTAATCCAAAAGACGTTGATTGATGCCATGGCGTGAAAAATAACGCCGAAGCCTTCTGACTGCCATATCCCGAATCTGGCGAATTCGCTCTATGGATATTTCCATTTCACTGGCAAGATCCTCAATGGATCTTGAAGGTTGGCCATCCAAACCATATAATTTACCGAGCACTTCACGCTCCCGAGGCGCTAAATGACGAATACCAAATTTGATTTCGTCTTGAAGAGAGGATTGCATTAATCCCATATCGGGAGCCGGTGAAGAATAGTCTCCCAGCGAACTCATCAAACTCATGGCTCCTTCATCACTATCTAGGGGAGCGTCCAATGAAACATGCCTCGAATTGGATTGGAGCAATAAACTGATGTCTTCTGTTTTTAACCCAAAAGTTTCAGAAAGTTCTTCAGGACTGGGTTCTCTTTCGTACTTCTGCAGGAAATTTTGATAATGATCTACGATTTGTTTTTGTGAATGAAACTTATTGTATGGAAGACGTATCATCCGACTGTTTTCAATAATTGCCGATAATATGGACTGGCGAATCCACCATACCGCGAAGGTGATAAACTTGAATCCTCTTGTTTCATCAAATCGTTTAGCGGCTTTTAATAAACCTACATTACCTTCATTGATCAAGTCATTTAAAGAAAGGCCATTGTTGACGTATTGTTTTGCAACGGATACCACAAAGCGTAAATTGGCTTTGACCAATTTTTCTAGAGCATCTGAATCATTTAGCTTAATACGTCTTGCCAACTCTACTTCTTCATCTGCTGAGATGGTATCAATTCGGGCAATTTCCGTCAGGTATTTTTCTAAGGCCTGACTTTCCCGGCTCGTAATTTTCTGAGTGATTTTTAGTTGGCGCATTCCGGACTTCTTCCATTATAAATGTCCGGCAGAATAAAAAAGTTTCAATATTTTAAAAAATCGACTATTTCTTGATAAAACCATCCTTTACAGGTTGGTTCTATTCAGGATTTCCTTCACGTCGGGGCATCAGGGCTTTTCGAGATAAGCGTAATTTACCTGTTTTGGGATCAACTCCAATCAATTTAATTTTAACAGGGTCACCAACTTTAAATACATCTTCAACTTTGTCAATTCTTGAGTGGGACATTTCACTTACATGCAACAGACCTGATTTGTTTTTGAAATCAACAAATACGCCAAAGGGGAAAATAGAGACCACTTTTCCATCGTATACATCCCCAACTTGTGGAACGAACGTAATGGCTTCAATTATTTTTACCGCTTCATCTAGGCCATCTTTGTTCGGGCCAAAGATGTTGATAATTCCTTTATCTCCAACTTCTTCTATATTGATTTTGGTACCTGTTTTAGCTTGCATTTCTTGAATAATCTTACCACCTGGACCAATCACGGCGCCAATAAAACTTTTCTCGATGACCATTTCCACAATACGAGGTGCATGAGGTTTAAGGTCTGGATTTGCTTCTGCAATCGATTCAGCCATTTTATTCAAAATATGAATTCTTCCTTCTTTGGCTTGAAGGAGGGCTTTTTCAAGAAGTTCATAAGATAACCCGTCAATTTTCATATCCATCTGGGTACCACAAATTCCTTTATAGGTTCCTGTGACTTTGAAATCCATATCGCCTAATGCATCTTCATCTCCAAGGATGTCTGAAAGGATGATGGTTTTCCCATTTTCTGAAATCAGCCCCATAGCAATACCTGCTACAGCTGCTTTAACGGGAACACCTGCATCCATCAATGCCAGGGATCCCGCACATACCGTTGCCATTGAAGATGAACCATTCGATTCCAAAATGTCTGAAACGATTCGCACGGTATATGGAAAATCCTTAGGCATAACTTTTCGGATAGAACGAGCTGCGAGGTTTGCATGTCCTACTTCCCTTCTTCCGGGTCCTCGTTGAGGTTTAGCTTCCCCTACAGAATACCCAGGGAAATTATAATGTAAAATGAATTTCTCATTATAATATTCCAGGGCGTTATCAATCAACAATTCATCGTCTTTTGTCCCCAATGTGACGGAAGTAAGCGATTGCGTCTCACCCCGGTTAAAAATGGCTGAGCCATGAGCTGAAGGTAAATATTCAACCTCGGTCCAAATGGGTCTGATCTCCGTACTCGCACGTCCATCCAATCTCGAACCCGAGTTCAGCATGAAGTTCCGGACGAGTTTTTTCTTTAATTTATCATAGAGGTTTTTAATCTTAGATTTGTTTTCATCCAGAAATTCCTCACCTTTTTGTTCGCGAACGAAATCGATAAGATTTTGAAGGACCTGGTCAAATCCATTTTTCCGAAGCTTTTTAGAAAATGCACCGGAAGCAATTTCAAGGATTCGGGAACTGCATTGAGTGGCGATCAATTCTTCCAACTCAGTATTGTTTTCAGCCTGAGGTAGTTCACGTTTTACAGCGACATCATCCCCCAACATTTTTGCCAGTGTTAGTTGCGCTTGACATTGCACTTTTATGGCTTCATGGCCAACGCGAATGGCTTCAATAAGATCAGATTCATCACATTCATTTCCTTCTCCTTCCACCATCATCAGATTCTCCATTGTAGCTGCTACGATGATGTCCAGTTCAGCTTGTTTTAAATCTGACCGGTTTGGATTAACCACAAAAGAACCATTAATTTTAGCAACCCGAACTTCAGAAATAGGGCCTTGCCATTGAATGTCAGAACAACTCAGTGCCGTAGAGGCTGCGAGTCCGGCTAAAGCATCAGGCAAAGTTTCTGCGTCACCGGATATCAAGTTAAGAATGATTTGAGTTTCACAGAAATAATTGTCATCAAATAATGGACGTATAGCCCTATCCACCAATCTAGAAATCAATACTTCATAATCGGATAATTTTGCTTCCCTGCGAAAGAAATTACCAGGAATACGACCCAATGAAGCAAATCTTTCTTGATAATCTACCGAAAGAGGAAAAAACTCTTGACCTTCCTTGGCTTCTTTGTTGGAGACAACTGCAGCAAATAACATGGTATTTCCCAATTTTACAACTGCGGAACCATGTGCCTGTGTGCCTAATTTTCCGGTTTCCAGGATGACTTCTCGTCCATCAGGAAGATTAAACGAGGTGGAAAATGGCGTTTTTAAACCCATAATTATATTTCTTAATATGTTAATCAATCATGTGAGATGCACCTTTGCACTCGTTGTAGCAGTAGCCAGAAAAAAAAGAATAAGCGGTAAGTGCCGTACTTATTTTCTCAGACCCAATTGTTCCAAGATCTTCTTGTAACGAGCAAGATCTTTGCGGTGCAGATAATTTAGCAATTGTTTTCTTTTACCAACTAAATGAAGCAGAGTCCTTCTGCAGGAATGATCCTTACGGTTGGTCTGAAGATGGTCTGAAAGCAATTTAATGCGGGTCGTAAACAAGGCAATTTGGGATTCGACATTTCCGGAGTTCTTTTCAGAGCCTCCATACTGTTTAAAAAGTTCCTCTTTTTTGTCTTTTGAAAGTAATACGCTCATAAATAATTAATAATCAATAGTTACCAAATAAAATCACTGGGATTTTTTATTAGCGCGGCAAATATAATCAATATTTTCAAATCCTTTTGGAGAAAGACCTAAAAATGGTTGCAAATCATGGATTTATGTGGAAATATTTCAATTCATCGACCACACAATGGTCCATAGGATTCATTTATCGGCTTTACCCAATGCTTGTTTAGCCAAAACCCATAACTCTTCCATTTCATTTAAACTCATTTGACTTAATGGCACATTTGCTTGGGCTTCCATGTATTCAAATCTGATTTTGAATTTGCGATTGACTTTTTCCAATGCTAAATCCGGGTCCAGACCCAGATACCTACCAAAGTTAATCCACGAAAACAGTACATCACCGTATTCTTCTTCGATATCTTCAAGTTTTTTACTAGTTATGGCCGTGTTAAGTTCTTCCAGTTCCTCTTTCATCTTTTCCATTACCCCTTCTGTCGAAGGCCATTCAAATCCAACCTGACGTGCTTTATCTTGCATTCGATAAGCCTTAAGCAATGAGGGCAAAGAATTTGGAACTCCTTCTAACAGTCCTTTTTTTCCTTCTTTTAGTTTGAGCTTTTCCCAATTTTGCTTAACTTCTTCAGCATCACTGATTTTCAGATCTCCATAAATATGCGGATGCCTTCTGATCAATTTATCGCAAAGGGATTCAATGACTTCCGCGATTCCAAAACGGTTGCTCTCTTCCATTATTTTTGAATAGAATACAATGTGCAGCAACAGATCTCCCAATTCTTCTTTGATTCCCTCCGCATTTTCAAGAATAATCTCATCGACCAGTTCATACGATTCTTCCAATGTAAGGGGTCTCAAGCTTTGCAATGTTTGTTTGCGATCCCAAGGGCATTTTTCCCTGAGGTCATTCATAATTCCCAATAACTTTAAAAATGCTTGTGAATCCCTATTCATAAGTCTTGATGAGGCAATAGATGGCCCATTTTATCGCGTTTTGTTTTCAGGTAATGGTCGTTATATGGATTGCTGGCAATGACCAATGGAATCCGGTCCATGATTTGAATACCTGCCAATTCCAACGCATGGATCTTATCGGGGTTGTTGGTGAGCAATTGCACCTGACGGATGCCAAAGTAATTTAAAATATTAACCGCAGCACTGTAATCGCGTTGATCTGGAAGAAAGCCGAGTTCTGTATTGGCTTCCACTGTATCCATCCCCAACTCTTGTTTGTGATAAGCCTTAATCTTTGAGTGTAGACCAATCCCTCTTCCCTCTTGTCGAAGGTAAATAAAAATACCCCCATGTTTAGCGATAAAATCCAGAGACGCAGTCAACTGTTGGCCACAATCACAACGCTTTGAAGCAAATACATCCCCTGTCAAACACTCAGAATGCATTCGCAACAAAATTGCCTGTTGAGCATTAAGTTCCCCAGATACCAGCGCTATATCAGGATAATTTGGATGTTCCACCGAAGGAAAGCTAAAGATTTTAAACTCCCCGTATTGGGTAGGTAAAAAAGCAGATACTGTTGAATCCATCAACACAATTAAGTTATTCCCAAACTCAAAACAACGGTTCTTGGGAGAATGTTGAGATGAGTTTTGGTTAAAAGGCAAAATTAAATTCTCCTAAAACCAGAATTTCTATTCTGCCACAACATTATGGCTGCACTAAAGCTTAGCACAACCGTGACTACACAAAGGATAACCATGGATTGGCTTGGTTTAACGTTAGCTTGATTTCGGCCACAATATCTACATAATCGACCGAAAGGCCAACTCAAAATAGATTTCCAATAATATTTTTATTTTAAATATGTGTTAACTGCCTTGAAGAAAGGAGTTGTATTTAAAACATTAACCGTAACACCCCTTAATTGGCCATCTCCTCCAATTCTATTTCATGATTGTATTTCCGAAAATCCACCGCTGTAACCGAAGAAATACCAGGTTCCTCCATATATACACCGTATAAAACGTCCACATCGGCCATGGTCAGTTTATTGTGAGTAATCAATATGAATTGGGAATCTGCAGAAAATTTACGTATGATATGGTTGAACTTTTCAATATTGATGTCGTCCAATGGTGCATCCACTTCATCAAAAATGCAAAATGGAGCGGGCTTTAATAAATACAAGGAAAACAATAAGGCGATGGCCGTAAGTGTTTTCTCTCCTCCTGATAATTGCGAAATGGATTTTGGTCTTTTTCCTTTTGGTTTCGCTACGATATCGATATCACATTCCAGTGGGTCATTTTCGTCTTCCAGTATTAAATCACAGTCATCGTCATCGGTAAACAAACTGCGGAAAACCGCTTGAAAGTGAACCCTTACCTGATTAAATGCTTGCATAAAGCCTGCTGTCGCAGTCGTTTCAATTTCTTTTATGGTTTCCAGCAAGCTGTCCTGCGCTTTAATGACATCTTCCTTTTGAGCAATGATTTTATCCATTCGGCCTTTCATTTCTTCATAGGCCTCTAAGGCTAAAGGATTGACTTCTCCATAGTTTTCAATTCGCGTTTTATAATACTGTGCCTTTTCCTGAAGTTGCTCTAAGTCAGCCGACTCTTCTTCCGTTTCTGGTTGATAAGTATCCAGGTCTGCATGAAACTCAATACGGGCTTTTTCATAAGCTGACTGCAATCGAAATCTCCATTCCGCTTTTTGATCTCTTATTCCGTTCACTTTTGATTGCAATTCACTCAAAGCTCGATTTTGATTCTTGACTTCTGTCTCAAGGGCTGCAATGGCATTTCGGGTTTCATAGTAATTCGTTTCCAGTTCAGATAGGTTACTGCCCATAGTTGTCCGAAATTCAAGCTTAGTGGCCAATTGATCTTGATGGGCCGACCGATCCAATTTGAGCTGAGCGATGGATGTCTCCAGTTCCTCAACTTTCACTTTTTCAGCCGCTAAATATTTTTCCGATTCAGCTCTTTGATCTGTTTTTGCCTGTACATCTTTGAGGAGGTTATTGTACTTGTTTTCCCATTTCAGCATGTCAATTTTTGCCAGGTTAAATGCATTTGAAACTTCGGAAAGTTCCTGGGCTACCCTATCAAACTCATCGTCAGAACTGGTTAGGTTTCCAGACAATTGCAATAGCTGTTCTCGGATTTTGCCAATTTCCTCAAGACCGGTAACCAATTTTTCTTCAAGCTCCAGCTTTTTATGTTCATTGGCTTCAATTCGTGACTTCAATTCAGTCTCAATATCAATGAGATGTTGTTTTCTGGCTTTGCAATGAGTCAACTGTTGGATCAATTCTGTTTGCCGTGTCCTGAGTACCTCAAGCTGTGCTGATTGATCGTTTAGTTCAAGGCTCTTCAATTGGTCTTTTAAAGAAGCTAATTGCCTGCTGAGCTCAATAGAGTCGTGATCAAGTTTATTGATTTCAACTTCCAATTTTTCCAGATTCTTCTTACGACCAAGTTTCTTACCTTCAAACAGCCCTACAGAACCCCCACTAAGCATTTTGTGGGCTTTAAGGACCGAACCTGTTAAGCTAATGACACTGATTTCATCTGGAAAACGATTAATGTCTTCCAGGTGTTGCTCATTCTCTAGGACATATACGTTCTGTAATAATTCATTAAACAGAGGTGCATATTTTTCATTGACTTCGATCAAATGCAAAGCGGGTTTACATCCTGCAACCTCTTTTTGGACTGAAGTTGAATTTCTGAATTTGTCCAGGATAAAAAAGTTAGCTTTCCCCTTTGAATGATTGAACAGCAAACGGATGGCTTTGATGGCATCGTCTTCTGAATGAACAATGTAAAAATTCAAGTAGTTTTCCAAATAAAGCTCAATCGCAGCACGGTATTTCTCATCTGTATAAATCAAATCAGACAAGATGGGTATGTCTTTCCGCCAGTTTTGATGCAAAAACTTGATCGACTCCGGAAATCCTTCCATCTTGTCAATCATACTTTTCAATAATTCAAATTCATTGGTCTTGGCGTCCTTTGCCCGGTTGATAGAAGCATTGGCATCGTTTAACTTTTCGACTTCTTGTTGCAGGGTCCTATATTGATTGACGCGTTGGGTTTCTTCTTGTTGAAGTTGATTGATTTCGGTGTCCAGAGCCGATAATTTACCCCCTAAATCAGTTTCCTGACCCGACACGCGGGATAGTTCTTCAGACCTCGATTCGATTTCTTGAATACTTCTGACATTATCGGCATGCAGGTTCTCAATCTGATTGTTGCAGATGGCTTGCGACTTTTCATGATCAAAAAGAACTGCCTCAAATTGTTGTTTGGATTGCTGGTACTGATCGACTCCACTTTTCACCAGGTTATATTCGGTTTGCTTTTCCACGTATTGCGATTCCGCCAGTTTAACCTGTTGTTCAGCCCTGTCTAAATCTGCTTTTCCGGTAACCAATTCCTCTTCAAGTTTCACGGCATCAGCCGCCAGCTCCATTAGTTTTGTACTGGTTTGGGCAATGCTTTGTTGCAACATATCGCGTTGTTGCTGCTGCATGGCTTGTTTTTGCTCAGAAATCTGAATTGAACTTTCCAAAGAACGGATCTCATCCAACACCTCGTTCACTTTCTTTTGAAACTCGGACAAGGATTTTTCCTGATCCAAATGATCTTTTTTATTGGCTTCGATGGTAGCTTCAGTTTGATGGATAGAAGCTTCCACCTCTGTAATTCGAATCAATTCATCTTTTATCGAAGATTCAATCTCTTCCAATTTGGTGTTCAAAGAACGCGCCGTCAAATACTGAACATGAAGACCAAAAGACTTATAACGATCCTTAAGTTCATTAAACCGCTTGGTTCGTTTGGCTTGCTTTTCAAGTTCCTGAAGATTGGTACTGATTTCAAAAAGCAGGTCTTCAATTCGTGCAAGGTCTTCCTTAGTTGCTTTTAATTTATTGAGCGATTCCCTTTTCCGTGCTTTGTATTTACTGATCCCAGCCGCCTGCTCGAACATTTTGCGTCTGGCACTCTCCTTATTGGATAGCAGATCTTCCACCATATTCAATGCGATGATGGCATATGAATCAGATCCTACTCCGGTGTCCAAAAACAAGCTAGTAATGTCCTTTAACCTGCAGGTAACCCCATTTAGCCTATATTCACTATCCCCACTGCGGTACAGCATTCTCGCGATTTCAATTGAATGGTATTCGGTAGGCAGTAAGTTTTTTGTATTCTCAAAATTTAATACAACTTGCGCCAAAGGAGCTTCTTTTCTGCGCTTCGTCCCATTAAATATGACATCTGACATTTGCTCCAAGCGAAGTTCACGACCTTTTTGTTCCCCTAATACCCATCGTATGGCATCTACGATATTAGATTTTCCCGAACCGTTTGGACCTACAATTCCAGTAATGGATTCATTGAAGTGAATGACCGTTTCGTCAGCAAAACTCTTAAACCCTTTAATGCTTAGGTTTTTTAATCTCATGCCACAAAATTAGTGGTTTCTTTAATATAATAATTTTCTATATATAGATATCATCAGCATATAAAACACTGAATAACAATTACATATAAATATTTTTACTATTTTAAATTAGGAGAATCAAATGCTTACAAAAAATAAAAAAAAATCCCTGCATCAGAGTTTTAAAAATTTCCAATCGCCGGATCGAAGCACCCGATAGGACAAAATTCCCTGGACCAGCCAGTAAACAATTTCAGACGCCCACGCCATCGCCAGTCCATTTACAAGATCTTTTGTCGCATAGTAGGCTATCATCAAATAAATCAGACAGCCAATGAATTGTATTTGGAGGCCTTTAAAAGTCTCACCCGTGCCACTTACTCCATTAAAGTACATGGTCGTTATGGAATATACCAGGAGAATACAGAGCATAATTCTAAAATAGGGAATGCTTTCTTCAATCAATCCGGTTTCGTGATGCCCTAAAAGTGGTTCGAGAAAAACCGTTGGAAACAATAAAAAGGGTATAGAAATGATTGCAGTAGTGACAAAAGCAATCAAGGATGAATGAGCCACCAGTTTCAAAACCCTTTTGTTTCTCCTTTTGCCGATGGTACTGCTGACCAATGTATTGATAGCGGTAGAATATCCCCAACAAGGAATGGCCAACACCAGATAGGTGATTCTAAGCAAGTTGGAAATGGCCAAGGCCCGTTCTCCCATTTTCTCAATAAACGAAAAAAAGAGAAACCATGCTAGAATGGCGAGTAAGGATTGTAATAATATGGTAAAGGAAATACCATTGATGTTTTTGATCCAGGAAAATTCAATTTTGGGAATTTTTGAGAGCTGAAGGGGTCCAAGTTTCTTATCCAGCAGCATATAGATCACAAAAACAATAAAGGCAACGATTTCTGAAATTCCGCTGGCCAGACCTGCACCGGCAATGCCCATTTCAGGTAAACCAAACTTTCCAAACACCAATCCATATCCCAATGCAATGTTGACTACGCACAGAATCAGCGTATCGACTAAAATAAAACGAGGGCGTTTTATCCCAATGTATAATGAAACAAGAGCCAAACCAACATAGGCAAAAACGAGACCTATAATGCGATACTCAAGAAACTCCAACGATTTTTGCAGGATGACTTCGGATTGCAAGAATACCCGCAAAATGGGTTCAGCTCCAAATTTGAGAATAAAAAAAACGATTAATCCCAATACCAATTCATAAAACAGTATTGCATAAAAGTACTTTTTGACAAATTCAAAATTTTTCTCTCCAAATTTTCGGGCAATTAGGATTTGCCCTCCCTTGCTAAAACCAAACGCAATAGCTGCAACTATCAGATAGAAAACGGAAACAAAACCAGCGGCCGCAAAATCATTGATGTCATAATAATAGAGAAAAAGACTATCGGTTAATGCAATGATATTCTGAGCCGCACTCCCAATCATCATAGGAAGAGACAACTTGATTACATGCCTTACATTGTACCAAAACTCGTGCAAAAATCCGATTTATTGCCAAAGATAATCAGGAATACAAGTTTTGCAGGGAGGCGTTTTTATCCGTTATGCATTCTGTGTTGGATCGCCTCTATGGAGCGTGATTTGGGTAATTTCCGGCCAAATACCCACACGCCCACGGTAGCCCAAAACACCAAATCCTCGATTGATGTACAGCAACCGATCACTCACCTGGTGCAGATCAGACCATCTGGGATATTTATATTGAATGGGACTCCATTTAAACCCAGGAAGTTCAATTCCCATTTGCATGCCATGGGTGTGGCCACTCATGGTTAAATGAACCTTTTCTTTATGATCTTTAACCACATATTCCCAATGTGTGGGATCATGAGAGAGTAAAACCCGAAATGCCCCTGGAACTGATTGTTCTAAAGCCTTATCCAAATTCCCAATCCTGCCAAATCCCAAACCCCAATTCTCTACTCCCAAAAGATGGATTTCTTGGCCTTCTTTACGGATAACATGACATTCGTCTCTCAACAATTTAAAGCCCGTTTGATCATGGTGGGCCAATAAATTTTGAAAATTCTTATGCTTATCGAATTCATTTTCCCAACGATGATAATGCCCGTAATCATGGTTCCCCAACACAGAAAATTTCCCATGAGCTGCAGATAATCCTTTAAAATGATGCGCCCAGGGATCGAATTCCCCGGCAAAAGTATTGACCAGGTCACCTGTAAAAACAATGACATCACTGTTTAGGGATTTGACCATTTCCATGGCTTTTGAGACTTCTTCCTGGCTATCCAGACTTCCGGCATGTACATCCGACAACTGCGTTATGGTAAACCCATCAAAAGCTTCAGGCAGATCCTTAAAGAATAACTTTTTGCGATGTATCTTAAATTGGTATCGACCTTTGACTAATCCATAGGTCAAGGATAAGAATGGCAGACTGGCAAGGACCAATGCCGTCTGACCCACAAATTTGCGTCTTGATGGGAGGAAACTTTCAGCTAACCCATCGGTGCCGTTAATTTTTTGAAACAATGCATAAACAACACGAAATATATCTTCACCAAACAAGCTGACGATAAAAATGAGTTTAGAAATGCCAAAGATCATCCAAAAGTTTGCCAGGATAACCATTACATTGATTCCGGAACTAGGTCTTCTAAAATCTTCTGGATTTAAGATAAAAAGTAATGGAAGACTGAGTGAAAGCAACCAATACCCCACATGAATTGCATTTCGGACCAAGTTCGGGTATTGTGAAACAATTATTTTTATTCCTGCAAATGCGTATAAATCCAACGCTAAAAGAATACAAAATCCAATAAAAATTCCCACAAACTAAATTTGATATGATTAACGGACTTAAGAATACCAGTAAGAAAGCCTACTCCTAAGCTTTTTCTTTATAAACCAACAGATCACGTATCTTAACGCTAAATAATGTCAGTAAGTTCATTGCGAACTGTTAACCTATGATTAACAAAATACCAATTCATCAGCGAGTGCGCTTTAAAGATTGTGACCCTATGGGGCATTTATACAATTCACGATACATAGACTATTTGTTAGAAGCGAGAGAACAGCAGCTCTATGAGCAATACCAATTTGATTTATTTGATTACCTGCAAAATCATCAAAAAGCCTGGGTCATCATAAAGCATGAAATCCTCTATTTAAAAGAAGCCTTGGTCAATGAGCACATCAATCTCGATTCAGACCTGTTGGAATTTGATTCCCGTAAATTAACCGTGGAATACAAAATGTGGGATTCTTCCTGTACCCGACTGAAGGCTATTATGTGGACTCAATTTTTTCACATCGATTTGACGATTAAAAAATCGGTTGATCACGATTCAAATTTGATGTTGCTATTACAACAAATGCATCATCCGATAGAAGAAAAGAATCTTCAGGAAAGAGTTTTAAGGCTTTCAGATTCTCCAAATAAAATTAAGGAAGAAGAATAAATAATAGCTCAATCATCATTTTCGAGCGTTGTGTTTTGTCCAAGGATAAGCTGACTAAGAAATTGGAAGTTGGGAACCCATTCATGTTGTAAATCACTGTTATACATTTGTTTATAAACAATGTTTAATCGAAATTCCGGTTTCCATGCGTTTCAGCTTGTGTAAACACAAACAGATTAAGAAGTGCCTCACTAACTTTGCGTAAACTAATTGAATGGAATATCAACCATCGAGTATCGAATCAAAGTGGAAATCGATCTGGAAATCAAATCAAATCTACCGGGTAGAAATTGACCTGAATAAACCGAAATATTATGTATTGGATATGTTCCCCTATCCTTCAGGATCTGGTTTACATGTAGGTCACCCTTTAGGGTATATTGCCTCTGATATCCTGGCCAGAAAAAAAAGGATGGAAGGTTTTCAAGTCTTGCATCCGATGGGATTTGATGCTTTTGGCTTACCTGCCGAACAGTTTGCTATACAAACCGGAGTCCATCCATCGAAATCAACCTATGAAAATATTGAACGATATCGACAACAGTTGCACAATATAGGACTATCTTTTGATTGGAGTCGGGAAGTCATTACTTGCGATCCTTCCTATTATCGTTGGACCCAATGGATCTTCTTAAAATTGTTCAATCACTATTATGATTTAGAAGCCAACAAGGCAATGCCCATTTCAAAATTGATTGAACATTTTTCGCATTATGGAAGCCAAAATCTAGAGGCGGTTTGTTCGGAACATGAACCGTTTTCCTCAGATGAATGGATGGGTAAGACACCGAAACAAAAAGACGAATTGTTAATGAACTATAGGTTGGCATATCGAAAAACCGCCTATGTCAATTGGTGTGAAGCCTTGGGAACCGTTTTGGCGAATGATGAAATAAAAGATGGGGTTTCCGAACGAGGGGGTCACCCGGTTGAAAAGAAACCTATGATGCAATGGGCTCTACGAATAACCGCATATGCTGAGCGATTACTCAGTGATCTTGATTCATTAGACTGGTCTGAAGCATTGAAAACCATGCAGCGCAATTGGATTGGTAAATCTGTAGGAGCCCAACTCCAATTCCGGGTAAAAGAAACTAACCATGTAATCGAAGTATTCAGTACACGCCCTGATACAATTTTCGGTGCAAGCTTTATCGTTTTAGCCCCTGAACATCCGTTAGTTGACCAACTCAATATTCTGGATCAGGAGAGTCTAATCGCCTATCGAAAATATTGTGCGGGAAAATCTGAAAAAGAAAGAGCACAAGAGCAAAAAACCGTGACTGGATTTAATACCGGACATTTTGCCGTACATCCTTTCACGGGAGACAAATTAGCCATATGGATTTCTGAATATGTTTTAATTGAATATGGAACTGGAGCCATTATGGGTGTTCCCGCGCATGACAAAAGAGATTTAGCATTTGCAAAACAATTTCAGATGGAATTCAAGCCCGTCATTCAACCTGATGATCTAAATTCAACAGACATAGAATCCAAATCGGGCCATTTGATTAATTCTGATTTTTTAAATGGATTACCAGTTCACGCTGCAATTGAAAAAGTCATTGAACAGCTTGAGGAAAAGAAGCTCGGCATAGGAAAAGTTCAATACAAGATGCGTGATGCAAACTTCAGCCGGCAACGCTATTGGGGAGAACCCATTCCAATAATATACGATCAGGAAGGTTGCACAATTGCCTTGCAGGAATCCGAACTTCCTTTAACATTACCTAACTTGACCACGATTGAACCTGGGGAAGGTGGCAAATCACCTCTATCGCGTGACACAGACTGGATGAACCTGGGCTCCAGGACCCGCGAATCCGATACGATGCCCGGATATGCCGGATCATCCTGGTACTTTTTAAGGTATATGGATCCTCAAAACACAGATTGTTTTGCTTCAAAGGAAGCGATCGATTATTGGAAGGACGTAGATTTTTATATTGGCGGAACAGAACATGCCGTAGGGCATTTAATGTACTCCAGATTCTGGCATAAATTCTTATATGATTTAGCCTACGTTCCAACCCTTGAACCTTTCAAAAAACTAGTCAACCAAGGGATGATACAGGGTATAGTAGAATCCATATTTTTGGTCAAAATTTCTGAAGATGGCCGAACCGATCGACCCTTATTTATTTCGGCTAGTTTGGCAGGTCAGTATCCAGAGGAAGCTTTGGCTAAAATTCCCATCCATATCAGTTTTGTTAGCGAATACAATACTCCACAGGTTCATTTAAAAAAATCCGGTTTAACTGCCTTCATACATTGGAAACCGGAGTTTAAAAATGCAATATTTCAAAATGAAACTGAGAAAGGAACGCTTGAGGAGTTGACGGATAATTTTCGCCTTAAAACGTTTTCAGAAACCGGCAAAATGTCCAAACGATATCACAATGTAGTTAATCCGGATGATGTTATTGCCGAATATGGAGCAGATTGCTTCAGGATGTATGAGATGTTCCTGGGTCCCGTTGAACAATCAAAGCCGTGGGATACAAAAGGTATTGATGGTGTGTTCAAATTTCTTAAACGCTATTACACTTTATACTACAATGAAGCCGGTCAGTTTTTTTTATCCGAAGAGCCTGCAACCAAAGAAGAATTGACCATCTTACATACCTGCATTAAGAAAGTAAATTCAGATATTGATCAGCTCAATTTAAACACCAGCATCAGTGCTTTTATGATTTGCGTAAATGAGTTGAGAAAAATACTATGCAATAAGCGGGCTATACTTATCCCTTTAGCCCAATTGATGGCTCCTTTTGCGCCATTTATTACAGAAGAAATTTGGTCACTGGCAGGTGAACTGGGTACCATTCACGCATCAGCCTATCCTAAACATAATGATGGCTTTCTCCAAAAGGAAATGGTCAATTATCCCATCAGTATAAATGGAAAAAGGCGAATGGAATGGGAAATTTCGAAGACCCTCACTGAAGTAGAAATTCGACAAAACGTAATTCAATTACCTGAACTAGCAAAATGGATTGGCAGCTCCTCTATAAAAACCATCATCGTAGTACCAGGTCGAATGATCAACATTGTCCTGGCTTAATTTTACGCTTTGTGGAACTGTGAAGAAACCACAGCTTCTTTAGAGCCTGCTTCATACTTATAAAAACCTTCTCCGGATTTAACCCCTAGTTTTCCGGCCATTACCATATTCACCAATAAAGGACAGGGGGCATATTTGGGATTGCCAAAACCATCGTGGAGTACCCGTAATATGGCCAAACAAACATCGAGGCCAATAAAATCAGCCAATTGAAGTGGGCCCATCGGATGTGCCATTCCCAGTTTCATCACCGAATCAATTTCTGCGACACCGGCTACACCTTCATGCAAACTACCAAACGCTTCATTGAGCATGGTCATCAATATCCGATTGGATACAAATCCAGGATAATCATTCACTTCAACAGGAATTTTTTGCAATGATTTCGTGGTTTCAACAATGGTCTTGAGCACTTCATCAGAAGTACTGTAGCCCTTAATAATTTCCACCAGTTTCATGATCGGTACGGGATTCATAAAATGCATCCCGATGACTTGTTGTGGTCTGTTGGTCGCTGAAGCGATCTTTGTGATGGAAATCGAAGAAGTATTTGAGGCTAAAATAGCATGGGCAGGAGCGGCATTTGAGATCTCTGTAAAAATCTTCAACTTGAGATCAGCATTTTCGGTAGCTGCTTCAATCACCAGATCTGCTAGTGACACCGCTTTGGCAATTTGAGTTTCAGTGGTAATCCGTCCCAAAATGTCAGCTTTAGAGGATTCGTCCAGAGCCCCTTTTTGAATGATCCTATCGAGGTTTTTTGAAATGGTTTGAAGTGCCTTTTGCAAGGCATTCTCAGAAATATCGGCCAGTACAACCTGAAATCCATTTTGTGCAAAAACATGTGCTATCCCATTTCCCATGGTGCCTGCCCCTATAACCGTTATATTTTTCATGATGACATTTTTTTAATCAGCGCGCAAAGGTAACAGCTGGAGTGGAAATCCCAAGGAATAGATTGTTTGAAAAAATAACTATCATTGTCTTTCGAACATGATTCTCCTTGCTGAATCCGGATCATCTAAAACTGATTGGGCCTTGGTTTCCAATCACCAAATAAGTTATTTCTCAGGAGAAGGATTAAATCCAAGTACATTATCAGAAAATACGTTAGCCCAAAGGATTGAAAAGTTAAAAGAGACTATAGCGAAGTCACCCGACAAAATTTATCATTATGGAGCAGGTTGTGCTGCTGATCCAGCAAAGCAAAAACTAAAAGAAATTTACCAAAGGATCTTTTCGAAGCCTGAGGTTATGATTGAAACAGACTTACTTGCGGCTGCCCGCGCTAGCTGCAATGGTAAAGCTGGTTTTGTTTGTATCCTGGGCACAGGATCCCATGCGGCCTTTTCTGACGGATTTCAAATTCTACATGCTTATCCTTCACTAGGATATATTCTTGGAGATTTAGGAAGCGCGACGCATATAGCGAAGCGGTTTCTTCAACAATATTATTCAAATGGTTTTGACGCTGACATAGTGCAGCTAATTCATTCCAAACTTCAAATTCTGGATGGCAATTTTATTTTTCATTTTTATCAAAGTACCGATCAACAAAAAATATTGTCATCGGTTGCACATTTTGTCATAACCCACCGTGATTTGCCTGCTTTCAGACTCATTGTCAAACAGTGTTTTAAAGAATTTATTCAAATACAGTTTACAAACAGAAAGCATTCACAAGAGTATCCTGTTCATGTGGTTGGTTCCGTTGGGTTTTTGCTAAAAGACCAGTTTTTGGAATGTCTAAGTGAATCAAACTTATTGGCAGGTAACATATTAAAAAACCCATTAGAAGGACTGATAACGTTTCATTTAAATTATGAAATCCATTAAGCGAGTTGGAATTTTTACATCCGGTGGTGATGCACCTGGGATGAATGCAGCAATCCGGGCCATCACCCGAAACGGTAGTTATCATGATTTACACATTTATGGAATCATGCGCGGTTATGAAGGCCTGATTGATGGTGACATCATTAGATTGGAAACCAGCGATGTGGCTAACATTGTGCACAGAGGAGGCACGATTCTCAAGACTGCAAGAAGTGAACGATTCATGCAATTTGAAGGCCGTGAATTGGCCTTTAAAAATTTGTCGGCTAATGACATAGATGCCATAATTGCCATTGGAGGAAATGGAACATTTACGGGTGCCAATATTTTTTTTAAGGAATTTGGAATCCCCATCTTAGGACTGCCGGGAACCATTGACAATGACTTGTATGGCACTGACTTTACGATTGGTTTTGATACAGCTGTCAACACTGCGGTTCAGGCTGTAGATAAGATCAGAGATACTGCTGAAGCGCACAATCGGCTGTTTTTAATCGAGGTCATGGGAAGGCATTCCGGATTTATAGCACTTTATACGGCAATCGCTTCGGGTGCATCGGCAATGTTGATCCCAGAAATGGATCATACCATTGATGATTTAATCATTGAATTGCAAGCTTCATTAAGAAGAAAAAAACTATTTGGTCTGGTGATTCTTGCAGAAGGAAATAAAATTGGTTCTGCTCAACAAATTGCCTCATTGCTCAAAACACGACTTCCGGAATATGAAGTTAGAATTACCACCTTAGGCCATATGCAACGTGGCGGTGCCCCTTCTGCCGCAGATCGGATCCTGGCAAGTCGTCTCGGACAAGCAGCGGTCGAGGGTCTTCTAAAAGGCAAACACGATTGTATGGTTGGCTTGATGGATGACAAAATTACTTTCACGCCCTTTGAGCAAGCCGTTTTAAAGGTCAACCAACCAGACCAGGATCTCATTAAGTTATCCTCTATTTTAGGCCTTTAGTGATCAAATTTTAATCGTCATTATAAATTGCCCAAATAACTCACTTCTGCCGATTAAGCCAGTGTTGTACCATGGTATTACCATAAGGCGTAAGAAATGACTCTGGATGGAATTGCACGCCCTCTACGGGCAGAGTCTTATGCCGTAGACCCATAATCACCCCATCCTGAGATTTACAAGTAATCACCAGGTCATTAGGCAAACTATCTTCACGTACTGCCCAACTGTGGTACAATCCTGCTGCAAATGGTATGGGCAGATCATGGAAAAGATCACCCTGTGGTTCAACCGAATCGATCCATTTTACCTGACCGTGTTGAACAAATTCCTGGCGGAACAAAGCTGCACCATAGTGAAGTGCAATGGCCTGCATACCAAGGCAAATTCCAAGAATATTGGGTACTTTTTCAAGCGATAACAGATAATCCATCAAAGGAAATTCCTGAGGTAATCCGGGTCCTGGAGAAAACACTACCCCATGATAAGCCATCACAGGACCAAAGGTGGATTGTTTTCCAGAGACCAGATGCACAGTAGCACCAAGATCTTCCAGCAACTGGACCAGATTGAAGGTAAAGGAATCTTCATTATCAACCAGCAAGATATTCCGTTGGATCATTATTAAAAAAGCCGTTATTTTCGCGAAAATAGGAATTAATAAAACGGTGTCATTCTGTTATTCTGATTTTACATCGGTCATTGATCAGATTTCAATTCTTCATCAAAGAAGAATTCCCTTTTTATTTGCTTTAGACTTCAAGAAAACCAAAGGATTTTGTATAAAAATCGATGAAATAAATCCAGAAACTGTCTTGTTTGAATTCTCCAGACCACATCACATTCAAAAGCCTCAAGCCAATTCAATATTATCTTTTACTCCACCCACTTTTGAATCTTACTTGAATAAATTCCAGATCGTTCAGCAACATATTCAACAGGGTGATACATATTTATGTAACCTAACACAGCCTACCCCAATTGATAGTAGATTAGACCTGAAGGAATTGTTTAAAATCAGTCGTGCGCCTTACAAATTATGGGTCCAAAATGAGTTTCTGGTCTTCTCTCCGGAAACATTTGTAATTATAGAAAATGGACATATTTCAACTTTTCCAATGAAAGGTACTGCAGATGCTTCAGAGGCTTCCAATTTAGATAAATTGATGACGGATCCAAAAGAAAATGCTGAGCACAATACCATAGTGGATTTATTGCGTAACGACTTAAGCATAGTAGCTCAACATGTCCAAGTTAAAAAATTGAAATACATACAACAGATACAAACGGACCGAGGACCCTTATGGCAAATGAGTTCTGAAATATCAGGGAAAATAAAAAATGCATACATTCATCAGGTAGGTCAGATATTTGAACAAATGCTTCCTGCTGGATCTATTTGCGGTGCACCAAAACTTAAAACCCTGGAAATTATTGAGTCCGTTGAATCTTACCCTCGAAATTTTTATACAGGCATCTTTGGCTATTTCGATGGTCATCGTCTTGAAAGCGCGGTAATGATTCGTTTCATTGAGAACATTGACGGAAATTTTTTTTACAAAAGTGGAGGTGGAATAACATCCTTGTCAAATCCACATTCAGAATATCAAGAACTTTTACGAAAAATCTATGTACCCATTTTTTGAAACAATTGCTCTTTTGAATGGAATTCCAAGAAACCTACCCTTTCATCAAAATCGATTGGACTCTACTTATCACTTTCACTATAAGCGACCATGCCCTTACAAATTGGATAAAATGTTGCATGAAATTGAAACTGAACAAGGGATAAGGCAAAGATGGAGGTTTCTCTATAAAGAGGACCATTACAGTCACCAATTAAACCTATTTCAACCTGTGTATCCTAACTCGTTTGTCCTGACGCCTATAGAATTTGAATATCCTTTTAAATATTCTGATCGCCATTTGTTTGAACAACTAAAGAATCATTTGCCTTCCACAACTGAACCCATATTAATGGTGAATAATTACATCACTGATACTACCTACAGCAATTTGGTATTTTATAATAATGGCTACTGGATTACCCCTAAGCACCCCTTGTTAAAGGGAACTATGCGACAGAGCCTTATATCTTCTGGCAATATTCTTGAAGGTTACATCACTCGGGAAGACTTGCATCTATATCCCTATTTTAAGTGCATTAATGCTATGTATAATTTCGATGAAGCAAGATTGTACTCCACCCATCACATTAAAGGCGGCAATTAAGATGATTAAACCAGAATTATATCTTGAACTAAAGAAAAAATTAGGGCTCCATGGTACCCAATTATTGATCGTATCAAAAAATCAGTCCATTGAAGATATCTTGGCCTATTACCAATTAGGTCATCGTTCATTTGGCGAAAACAAAGTTCAGCAACTATTGGAAAAAAAGGAAAAATTGCCTAAAGACATCGAATGGCACCTCATAGGCCCATTGCAAAAAAATAAAATTAAATACATTGCGTCATGGATACACTGCATACAATCCGTAGATTCCTTGGAGTTGGCCGTTGCGATAGACACATGGGCAAAAAAAGAAGGTCGCGTTATTCAAATCCTAGCTGAAGTAAAAATAGCAAAAGAACAAACCAAACATGGATTTACCATGAATGCACTAGAATCGAGTATACGAAACAATTTTTGGACAGAATTGACAAATGTAAAGTTCACTGGCTTGATGGGTATGGCAAGTTACATTGAGGACAGTCACCAAATTGCAAATGAATTTGCCTCTTTATCCACTTTCTTTCGACACCTCAAAGCGACCTATCCCTCCTGTAAGGAGATAAGTGTACTTTCAATGGGTATGTCTGGTGATTATTCAATTGCCATTGCTCAGGGGTCCACATTGGTCCGCATAGGTTCAATGTTATTTACTCAATAAGCTACAGTTATTTTTCCAAGATATGGTATTCCGTGGGTGGACATGCCAAACAAGGTATAAACTCCCGGCACCAAAGTACAGTTCAACTGACCAAAGGTCATATAGGAAGAAATAATCTGATGGCCCATGATGTCATGGATGACCATTCTTTCAAATAAAATATCATTCTCAAATTCAATACAATGGGTGTATGGGTCATATGTTGCTTTGATCCGCTTTTGCTTATCCAATGCAGAAATATGTGTAGTTCCGCAAATTTTATTCAGTTGACTAGGTATTTCCTCAACTTCAAATCTCAAGTCAGAAAGCATGAACTCATAAGGTTTCGCAGAAAAAGCTATCTCATGAATTTTAATGGTATCCTTAGCCACAGAACTTTCCAATTTCGTTGAACAGACATGGTCCAGATTGCCATCATTTTCAATAACCAGTAAATCGTTTACAATAGAATCATTGTCTTTGATAAAAGTCCACACTTTGTCAAATTGGTCATCGTAACAATTCGCGGAGGTCGTAGCAGGACTAAAATTATCAACCCCTTTTTCAAATAACCGAACTGCTTCAACAATGGCGTTCGTGGAGTTTATTCTTGATAAAGTATAAGCCTTAAACCCCGCTTCAACCGGTGCCTGTCCTCCGAAGAGAAAGAATTCACGGGATACAAGGCTATTCTCCACGCGAATCGGCATTGCATAATCACGCCAGGTTCTCAATGCATAATTAATATCAAACATGGTCACCAATAATGGTCCCGGCTCTGAGCGGCCGATGATTGATTGAGCAAATAAATGGAGATTTGTCAACCGCGAGTGAAGAAAAGTTTTACCGTAACGATGGCTATAGGCCTGATTCGGAGCAAAAAGTTCAATTCGCTTAAGTTGAATTGCCTCTCCACTTTTGGATATTTCTCCGAGCATCATACGCTCGTAGGGATCCCCAGCGGCCTTTATTGTACCAGCTACTGCCACATGGTCATTGGGATCAATGGCGATGTTCATGGCCGACTCAGAATGGATTGGAGCCGTTGTATTGTATATATAAGACCATTCGATGACATTGCCATCGTAACATATAACCATTATTTTATCATTCATATTTCCCAGATATTCCACTTGCGTTTTCAGTAACAAGTAATACTTATCGTTAGAAAATACTGCATCAACCAATTCAAAATTTTGATTGTTACCTTGTGACGGAGTAAAAAGTTTTGCAGCAACAATACGCTTTAGTCTGGCATCGTACGTTGCTAAAAACGGGTAACTTCCCCAATTATCTGTTTTTACGGTACCCAATAAAAAAAAATAGGCGCCATTCCCACTGAGTATTTTTGTAATGATCGGGGACTCAGCCGTCAATTGACATTTTAAACCAGAAGAGATATCATCGATTTCGGAGAAATTCATTAAACAGAATCCCTGTTTGTCATTTTTATTATCAATATAATTAATGGCGACAAGCTTGTTGGCGCGTTCATTTAATCCACCCCGAATACAGTGGGCTGCCACACCTGTAAACACCAAATTTGAATCCAATGGAGACCATACAAAATAAGACTGAGCCGTAAGTTCATGGTATAGCCATAGGAAACATAAAAGAAGACTTAATTTTGATTTCATGCTAACATTTAATCCATTTGAAAACCTGGACACCCTTAGAGGAATACAGTATTACGACATAAATACCATCCGCCCAATCTCTGGTATTGATATGCGTTTCTGATTGATCTGAAAATGCCGAATCAAACAGTTTCAAATCTTGGCCATTGCTTACAACAATTCTGGCCTCTCCGTTCATCGCGAGACGAATATTCAATTGATGCTTCCCTGGATTAGGAAATACCTGAATACCTGATGCATTGGGTTTTTGATCCACATTATGCGTAATCAATTTAAGGTCCGTTGTAAAAAAAGAAATTCCTCCCCTGCTGTTTCCACACACCAAATCGTATTTACCATCCTGATTTATATCTGAAATACTTAAGGTCAGTCGCTCACCTTCTCTCATATTACCGTAATTAGCTTGAATATATTGGTAAGATGCGCTTGGGTCAGTTGAAATATTACCAATCAATTTAGCCTCTCCTAATGTATTGCCTGTCATCATAAGCGTTTTGCCATCCACACTAAAAAATTCAGGACAAGTATAAGATTTTGATGATACAGCGTTGACAATAATATTTCCAAGACAATTTGTATTTGGTGGATTAAAAAAATCCGGATCAAAATCTGGAAATCCTGTTATCCCTTTATTTTGAAAATAGTAGAAACTCCCGCACGCTATTCCATTTTGGTCATTGGTATTCAGCCGAGTTCCGCTTACAATATCCATTCGACCATCCTGATTGATGTCAATGATTGCAGGAGAGCTATAAGACCTCACACTAAGGTCTTTATAAGGATATATGGGCGATTTGAATTTAAAAGGCAACCCCTTTCCTGCCGTGTTTTCACAATAAAAAAACTGCCCTTGATTTTCTCCAATCAACAAATCCATATCCCCATCTCCATCCAAATCTCCAACGGAAGGACTAAAAGAAAAATGAGCGTCAGAAGCTAAGGAGAACTCTCTAAAGTTGAGGTAATTGCTATCCACTACCTGAAATGCTGGTTCACTTACTGTGCCAACATTTTCCAATAACACCAAACGGGCATCACGTAAGTTAGTACTCTTGATAAAAATTCCTTCTGTCCCTACCAACACATCCATTTTCCCATCCTGATTATAATCTAAAAAACAAGGATCGCTACCCGAACCCATATCAAATACCTGATCCGCCATAAATGATTTTGTCATCAGCCGAAACACTGGACTTTCTTTGCTTCCTGTATTTCTGTAATACCAAATATTTCGCACATTTTCTGAAATAGCACGTTGGTTAGGTGCTACCAATATATCCTTTAATCCATCCTGGTCGACGTCAACCACGTAAGATCCAATAAAAGTGGCCAGGTTTACGGAATCCACCACACCAGGCCAATTCGTTTCTTGTTGGCTCATAAAAGCATTTCCTGGAGTGCCGCTATTGTAAAGTGCAATTAAACCATTGCTGGTCAAGTCACCAATGAGTAAATCCAGCAGGTTGTCTCCATTGAGATGAGCAGCGGTAACTGTTGATCCCGAATGTCGTGTGGTGGGTATTGGATTTCGAAAATCAGCACAAGTATCCGCAGTTCCACTTAAACTAATTTCTGCACTAAACCCACTCTCGACAAATTTCCCGAAACACCGATCTTCCAATACATACGCGAGGGTATCGATGGAATAAAATCGTTCTTTGACTACATTACGAAAATACGAAGTACGGTTATTACCCGGTTCAAATAGTACCATATCATAATCTCCATCACCATCAAAATCTTCAATCGCAGGTAAATCGATAAAATCTATGGGGATTTGTGCCTCACCTCCGTTTAAAGAAAAGTAGAGTACTTTAAAAAACTTCTTCATGTCGAACTTACGGAATTCCAAGCCTGCGCTACCCATGCTGGCTCTATAGACTTCAATTCCTGGAATACCTTCTGTATTGAAACTACTACCAAAAATATCCATCAAACCATCGTGGTTGAAGTCTTTAAAAACAACCCAGTCCCTCATCTTGGGAAAGAGCGTCTTATGCGAATGACTATATACATACTGTCCAGTTAGTGGGTCAAAAAGAAATGGCAAGAATACATCTCCTGCTCGATCGAACATGACCATGTCCATTTTGCCATCCAAGTTGATATCCATTTCCCCACATTGAACATTGTCAAAACCTCCCAAAGTGCCGTTGACCAACTTTTTCTGATTCTGATCAATTATCGGCACATCTAACCATTGTACGGATTGGCCCCAGCATATCTGAACAAATAATAAAAAAGTAAAAATTTCCTTCATATAATGACTAAACTGTTCTCCACATTAAAACGAACAAAGCTACTGATTCGATCCCGAGTTTAGCAGATTTTTACGGTCTTTCACCGATCCATTTTAGGGGTATTTAGTAAAATTTAATTTTGCAATACCTTGGAAAACCTTAGAAAACGTTTTTACTCCAGCATGAAGTTATCGTGAGGTTTTAACTTCATTTTAGGAGAGTTCTTCTAAACTAAGGCTGTAAACCTTTGTTAAATTACACATGATTAAGATAAAAACGACATTAATCTTTTTACTGACGCAAGGGGCACTAATGGCTCAATCTCAGGCTGTTCAGCCATATGATGTGACCGTTATTGATCGAAACGAAATGTACCGGTTAATCAAAATCAAAGACGATACCCTGCGCTTGTTTAACTTTTGGGCTACGTGGTGCAAACCTTGTGTTCAAGAACTGCCTTATTTTGAACAAATGAATCAGGAAATGTCCCAAGGAAAATTCAGGCAATACCTGATCAGTCTTGATTTCAATGAAGGTCAAAATAAACGCCTAGTCAGTTTTATTGAAAAAAACAAACTACGCTCAACTGTTCTGTTATTTGATGGTGGAGATCCAAATCAATGGATTGATAGCATCCACCCGGAATGGTCTGGCACCATCCCTGCCAGCTTATTGGTTTATCAAGAACAAAAATGCTTTTTTGAAGGGAACTTCAAAGATTTAAGTTCTCTTAAAAAGTATGTTTTAGAATGTAAAAACAATCATAAAATATGAAATCCTTAAATTTTAGTTTTATTCTGTTTCTTTTGACTTCAATTGGTTTAAACGCACAAGCTTATACAATAGGGTCAGTTGTTGAAAATTTTAAACTGAAAAATGTTGATGGAAAAATGGTTTCTCTGTCAGACTATTCTGATGCTAAGGCTTACGTCATTGTATTTACCTGTAACCATTGTCCTTATGCAAAATTTTATGAAGACAGAATTATTCAAATGGCCAATGACTTTCGCCAACAAGGTGTGGTATTGATTGCCATTAATCCAAACGATCCTGAATTGGTTCCTGAAGATGATTATAGCCAGATGGTTGCAAGAGCAAAGATGAAATCTTATAGTTTTCCCTACCTGGTGGATGAAAAACAGGAAATTTTTCCTAAGTTCGGTGCCAGTCGTACACCTCAAGTTTATTTGCTGGATAAACAAAAAATATTAAAGTATTCAGGGGCTATAGATGATTCTGCAAAGGATGCATCGCTTGTTAAAGTTAAATACCTTGAAAATGCATTAGCGGCTGTACTTGACGGACGGAATCCGGATCCTCAAGTTACCAAGGCAGTGGGTTGTTCGATTAAGAAAAAATCCTAAATAAGCTATTTCGACCTCTGGAGAATATTTTCATTTGTATGGATAACTGTTAATGCATAGCTAAATGGAGTTCGCATTTTTAAATATGTAAATCATTAAATATCTTTGCCTTATAATAATATTGCAGAGTGTCATTGACAAATCTTGAAACGGCTCAAAAGCTTGGCTTAAACGAAAATGAATTTCACCAGATTCAACAAATTCTGGGAAGAACTCCCAATTTTACAGAATTGAGCATCTATTCTGTGATGTGGTCGGAACACTGTTCTTATAAGAATTCAATTGTTTACATTAAAAAATTGCCTCGTAAAGGATCAAAACTACTGGTAGAGGCTGGTCAGGAAAATGCTGGTTTGGTGGATATAGGAGATGGCCTCGCCTGTGCATTTAAAATTGAATCGCATAATCACCCATCTGCCATTGAACCTTATCAGGGGGCGGCGACTGGAGTGGGAGGAATACACCGGGATATTTTTACCATGGGGGCAAGGCCCATTGCAGCGCTCAATTCACTCCGTTTTGGAGAAATCAATCTGGGCCATACCCAGCGGTTGATGAGAGGTGTGGTAAAAGGTATTGGTAATTACGGTAACGCTTTCGGCGTTCCCACCGTAGGAGGTGAAGTGTATTTTAACTCCTGTTACAATCAGAATATTCTCGTTAATGCAATGAGTGTTGGCATCGTTGAAATAGGTAAAACCGTATCTGCCATTGCAGAAGGCCCAGGAAATCCTGTTTTTATTGTGGGTTCCGCTACCGGAAAAGATGGTATTCATGGAGCCACTTTTGCCAGCGCCGACTTGACGGAGGACAGTTCAGAAGACTTACCAGCTGTACAAGTGGGTGACCCATTCCAGGAAAAATTACTCCTGGAAGCAAGTCTGGAAGCCATAACCACCGGACAGGTCATTGGTATGCAAGATATGGGCGCAGCAGGCATCACCTGTTCAACTGCTGAAATGTCTGCAAAGTCAGGGACTGGAATGGAAATATGGCTGGATAAAGTTCCTACCCGTCAAAAAAATATGCAAGCGTTCGAGATCCTCCTTTCTGAATCTCAGGAAAGGATGTTGGTTATCTGTAAAAAAGGTGGCGAAGAAGAACTGCTTAAAGTTTTTAAAAAATGGGATTTGGAATGTGTTCACATCGGAAAGGTAACCGATACAGGTCGCCTTCATTATTATTTTGATGGCGAACTGGTTGCCGATGTACCTGCTGAATCATTGGTATTAGGCGGAGGAGCACCTGTATATCAAAGAGAATATTCGACTCCTGCTTATTTCGATGAGATTAAAAAGTTTGATCCTCTCAGCATTCCACTGCCTACAGATTTGAAAAAAGTCGCAAGAGAAATATTACGGCATCCGGATATTGCCAATAAAAAATGGATATTCGAACAATATGATAAAATGGTTCGCACAGGTACACTGACATCAGTGGACCAAAGTGATGCGGCTCTGATTAGATTAAAAAATTCAGAAAAGGTCTTATGCCTTACGGTCGACTGTAATTCTAATTATGTCTTTCTCGATCCTGAAAAAGGAGGTATGATGGCCGTTTCAGAGGCCGCCCGTAACATCAGCTGCAGCGGTGGTATTCCGGTGGCGATAACCAATTGTTTAAATTTTGGAAATCCTTACAATCCTGAGGTCTACTACCAATTTGTCTATGCACTAAAGGGAATGGGTTTAGCATGTGAAAAATTTGACACCCCGGTAACTGGAGGAAATGTCAGTTTTTACAACCAAAGTGTAACCAAAGATGGAAACATACCTGTCTATCCGACTCCAGTAATTGGTATGTTGGGCATTATGGAACACACGGATTTTATGACTACTTCCGCATTTAAAAACGCAGGTGACTTGATCTATTTATTGGGAGCTGAATACAATGAAATTGGGTATTCCACGTATTTGAATTTAATTCACGGAATAAATTATGCACCAGCACCTCATTTTAATTTAGATGAAGAACACTGTTTGCATATAACCTTACAGCAATCCATTCGAAATCGATTTATTAAAAGTGCTCATGATCTTAGTGAAGGCGGACTCTTCGTCGCTTTGGTTGAATGTGGGTTTGCCGGAGGGGGTAAAGGATTTGAAATTAAAATACCTTTGGCATATAGAAAAGATCATTACCTTTTTGGCGAAGATCAGGGAAGGGCAATCGTAAGTATATCCCCTGATCAACAACTATACTTCGAGAATTTTTTAATCAATCGCAACCAAAAATTCCGAAACATTGGAACCGTAACCGATAGTGAAATCAGAATAGATGGTGATTCTTATGGAAATAACAAGGACTATTTTGACCTCTATTCGCAAGCCATAGAAACTTATTTAAATTAACTTTACTTCGTACGTATGAAATTCAATTTATTTATTCTGTCTATTTTAGTATTGAGCTTTTGGTCATGTTCAAAAAGCAAGAAAATTTCGGTTAATTTTGAGAACGCTCCAGACATAGCCGTTTATCTTGAACGAATTGGTTTGGATAACACTGCAATTGCATTGGATAAATCTGAAATGAAGGGAGGTAAATTTACCATTTCATTGAAAGAAGAACTTTTACCTGGTCTTTACCGAATTAAGATGGGGCAGCAGAGTCTAATTTTTGTGTTAGATGGTACAGAAAGTGGTGTCGAATTTTCTGGTGATTACGGTCAATTGGCTAACGGACAAGTGAGTGTAAAAGGGTCAGCAGCTTCAGAGGAAGTGTTTAATACGATAAAAGACCTTACCGCATCACAACCCAGCTTAGATAATGTTAAGGAAGCCGTGGGAAAAGCTAAAAATCCATTGTCAGCAGGCTTATTGGCAGTTCAGTTTCTTGGCCTTCGACCAGAATTCAGTGCTATTCACAAAGAAACCGTTGCCAAGTTAAAAGAAAGTTACCCAACTTCTGAATTTACGAAATCCTATGAATCATTCCTCGTTCAGTTGGAGGAAATGGCAGCAGCTCAAGAAGCTGCAGAATCCATTAAAGTTGGAATGGAGGCTCCTGAAATCAATCTGCCTTCTCCTGATGGAAAGTCATTTTCTTTAGCCTCACTGCGTGGTAAAGTGGTATTATTGGATTTTTGGGCCAGCTGGTGTGGACCCTGCCGCAGGGCTAATCCACATGTAGTTGAAATGTATCATAAATACAAATCAAAAGGCTTTACCGTATTCAGTGTTTCGCTTGATGGGGTCGATAGCCGCACTAAAGCCCAATTAAGTAATGAAGCACAGTTACAGGAATTCATCAATAAGAGCAAAGATGCCTGGACTGCAGCCATTGAAAAGGACAAATTAGCCTGGGAGACACATGTGAGTGACCTAAAAAAATGGGATAGTGCCCCAGCAAAATTATATGGAGTTCAAGCCATTCCTAAAACATTTCTGATTGCTAAGGATGGAAAAATAGCTGCTGTTAACCCGCGGGATAATCTCGAAGAAGAAATTAAAAAGGCTCTATAATTAGCAACTCTGTCAAAATCATAATGACTAAAACTGTCAGGCCGCCATTGGCAAAGTGAAGATTTTTTTACTTCCATTGACATAGCTTTCCAGTTCTTTCATTTAGACTTACTGGAAGTTATTTCGCATGAATAAGCCCTGTAGTGATTGTCTGTATGAACCCATTTGAAATTCATCAAATAGTCACGAATCCGGAATTAAGCAAACTTCCATGCCAACAGAATAGAAGCGGCAATCGCTGCGTTTAGTGATTCTGCCTTAGAATGAGTTGCACGTGGGATGGAAATCAGTTGGTCGGCATCTTTGATGATTTGCTCTCTTGCTCCATTACCTTCACTGCCAATACAGATGCATTGAACTTCGTTGCTTTTCACATGATTGTAAGACAAACCTGCTGCATCGGCCAAAAATACCTTTGTTGTCGGCATTCTGGTTTTTATTGAATCCCACGCCGTATAGAGCACCTGTACGCGCATAACGCTAGACATACTGGCTTGAACGGCTTTGTTATTAAAAATATCTACACTGTCGTCAGAACAATAGATACGCTTTAAACCAAACCAATCAGCCGAACGCAAAATGGTACCCATATTGCCAGGATCTTGCAATCCATCGAGGTATAAAATAAATTCTTCGTTAAACCCCAACTCAGTATTATCAAATACTGGTTTTTTCATTACTGCTAAAGCAGAGTGGTTGTTTCTTAATGTACTTATGGTTGAGAAATGGCTTTTTTCAATCCATTCTACCCTATTTACAGGAAGCTTTTTGATTGTTGCTGACTCTCGAAAAGATTCATCCAAAATCAGCAACTGACAAGCTTCTGGAAATTGGCTAACCATTTCCATCACCAACTTTTTACCTTCTGCAACAAAGACTGAATCTTGCTCCCTTTTCGTTCTATCGTTAAGGGATTTTATCCAATTTTTCTCTGATTTTGTTAGCATCTTTGCTGAGTTATGTTGATTCGTAAAATTACTTTATTTATTTTCCTAATATCCATACTGTTTTCATGCAATTCGGTAAAGTATTTACAACCCCATGAAATCATATTAAAACAAAATAAGATAAAAATAATAAACCATAGTTCGGAAGAAGCCAATTTTAGATTAAAGGATCAATTAATCCCGCTCCAAAAACAAAAACCCAATAGAAATTTTCTTCTGATATTTCCCCGGGAATGGATTTATTTTCAAGCCCAAAAACGCAAAAACAAAGATGCATGGTACACTAAAACACTTCAAAAACAAAGTGAGCCTCCTGCATTACTGGATTCCAATTCTTGTGAAATTACACGTAAAAACTTTAACAATTATCTTTATAATTTAGGTTATTTTAAAGTAGAGACCGAATACATTATCCAGCTTAATAAACAAAAAGCAAAAGTAATTTATATCTGTAAACCGGGTCCAAGGTATGTGATAAATGATATTGAATACAGTGCTGAAGATACTGCAATCCAAAAACTCATTGAGGCTGAAAAGGAAAATTCGCTGCTTATTCCAGGATCACCTCTGGATTACAATCTATTTCAAAATGAAAAAGCCAGACTTAGTGATCTCCTTTACAATCATGGCTATATTGACTTTAGTCCGATATACATTGATCCTTTTTTGGCGGATACCATTCATCATAAGGCCAATCTCAGGTTGAATATCAGAAATCCCAATCATAAACCTTACCACTCTAAATTTACCATACAGCAAGTTCGGGTCAATCAAAATTACCTCCCTACCGAGCGGTCTGCTGTAAAAACGACTGTCCTACAGGATTCCCTTCAGTTTACTACAGATGACACCAAGCCATTTGTAATTGACAAATTATTGGCAAGAAAAATTAAAATTAGACCTGGTCAAATTGCCAATAAAAGCCTTATTGATGAAACCTATTCAAGTTTATTCAAACTTGGAACCTACCGATTTATTAGTATTGAAGGTAAGGTAGATTCAAATTCCCTCGATCAAATTCAGTATAACATACTTTTAAGCCCCAACAAACAGTGGGTTTTCGATTTTGGTGCTGACCTCAATTATACATCGATCAAACAGGCCAGAAAAACATTGTTTGGTCTTTCTGGTTTTATACATTTAAAAAACCGTAATCTTTTTCACAGAGCGGCTAGCCTTTCTACAAAGCTTGAAGTTGGAACAGAATTAGATCTACTTCAATTCAAGAATTTTAACTCCTTGAATATTCGTTATAGCAATGAGCTCTCCCTTCCTTCATTTTACGACTTTACCAAAAGCTGGAGTATATTCAATTTTGCTGCAAGATTATTGAAAAAAAATGTTCCTGCCCCAGATTCCAGAACCAACATTGAGATTGGGATTGATTATGAAAATCTGGTGAATTTATACAATTATACCGCGGTGAATTCCGGAATATTATATGATTGGCAATTTAAAAGAAGGCAACGATTTTCACTCAGAACTTTAGGTTTCTCTATATACATACCACAAACGACGTCATCTTTTGACTCTTTATTGATTTACAATAAGTTTTTAAGAGAGAGTTTTACCAACAGCAGATTATTCAGCTCGGTTTTTATGGACAACATTACCATGTATTTACAAAGCAAACAGAAGGGATCTGTCCAACATTCTTTAATAGCCTCCCTTAATCTATCGGGCTTAGAAGTCAATGCAATCAATAGCCTGTACAATTCACTGACCGGAAATACCAGTAAATTTGCCATAGGAGAATTTGAATTTTCAAAATTCATTAAAACAGATATAGACTACAGGGTATATTTTAGTTATTCAGATAAAAGCAAATTAGCCTGTCGAATTGCGACAGGTATCATTAGACCTTTTGGCAATAGTTCGAGCGTTCCCTATATAAAACAATTTTATGTAGGTGGCCCTCAAAGTGTTCGGGCGTGGAATTTACGGGAAATTGGGCCGGGTTCTTTAAATCTGGCGGATTCAGTGGATGCTAACAATCCAACCTATTTTTCTGCTGGTGATTTCAAACTAGAAGGCAATATTGAATACCGTTTCGATATGTTCTGGAGACTTAAAGGTGCAATCTTTATGGATGCCGGAAATATTTGGTACATTCCTGGAAAAACCACCAATAGTGAGGAACCGGGCTTTTTAAGCGCAAACTTTCTAAAAGAAATTGCAATTGGCACCGGACTAGGCGTGCGCCTTGACTTAACGTATTTTTTATTCAGAGTCGATGTTGGTTTTCAACTCAAAAACGCCTATCCTGATACAAATGGTAGTTATTGGATTTACAATAAAAATAAAACTGTGAGTTTATCCAATTTGTTTGAAAACTCAACCATTCACTTGGCATTAGATTACCCATTCTAAGTTTTTATTTTGCATTAAGTGTTCTGCAAATACTGCAACGTTCCAGTGAATGTCCTCTTGCCGGACAATACTTTCTACCATATAAAATCATCTTTAAATGTAAATCTGTCCATCGTTCCTTTGAAATTAACTTTTTTAAATCTTTTTCCGTATTTTCTACCTTTGATCCTTCAGAAAGTTTCCACCTGTGTGCCAAACGATGAATGTGGGTATCCACTGGAAATGCTGGAGTATTAAAGGCCTGACAAATAACAACGGATGCCGTTTTATGCCCAACACCGGGTAATGTTTCCAATTCGTCCAAGGTGCCTGGAACGTGTCCACCATATTCATTCACCAGAATTTTTGAAAGAAGACTAATGGACATTGCCTTACGATTAGACAAACCGCAAGGTCTAATGATTCCCTGGATTCTATCCAGGCTTAATTTAAGCATATCTTGAGGTGTCGATGCCAATTTAAACAGTTCAGGTGTCACTTGATTGACCCTTTCATCTGTACATTGAGCAGAAAGCAAGACGGCAATTAATAGCGTGTACGGATCCTTGTGATGCAATGGTACTTCAACTTCTGGAAACAAGTCATCCAAGGTATCGATAATGAATTGAATCCTCTCCTTCTTGGTCATGACTTAATTAAAAATTCCATGGTATCCAAATTATCCTGATAATCCCACAATCTAGGATGTTGACCTCGACCAAAGGTCACTGAACCTTGAAAATCTAATGACGAGTTTGCTACAACACATTGCAATCGTTCTTCATTTTCATTTATCCAACGCTTCAATTCATCATTGTCCCGGTAGTATTCATAAAATACAGTTGCCAATGGAGGTGAAATGGACTTTGATTCTTCAAACATGACATATCCCGTATCTAAAAAATCAACCCTATTTACCAGCTTCAATGCCTTTTGGTAATCATAGTTTCGATAATAAACATTTACATCAATGAGGTAATTAAATACGGTATCCCAAACTTTAAAGAGTCGGCTTAAATCATAACCAACCGGAAGAAATAATTTACTCACATTTCTGCAGCCCAAACCAAAATATGAAAATACATCAAATCCTAAATTAGTTAGCTCATCATCGTTCTCATTTCCATCAAGGATTGCAATACTATTCCGATGACCTCTCATGATGGCAGGTTTACCTTTAAGGTAGTTTTTGTAATGGTTTAATGCAAGGCTTGATCCAGTAATAATATAAGCATCAACTTCTGGAAGTTTTTGAGTAATTTCAACATCAAGCAAGTTTTCAGAAATTTTTTTGAGGCCTCTCAAGTAATGCGTCGGAATTACAGTGTCCTTCTCTGCTAACTTCAAATATACCTTGCGGCCTGTAAATATTGCACATATTAAATCGTGAAATACAACAAAAGGTATGTTGCCCGCTGCAACGATACCCACTGATTTATGGTAATCAACCTCCTTCGGTTGATATTTTAGTATCCACTGATGAAGGGCGTGGTCATCCAAATAATCCTGAGCTATAGCATTCAAACTTCGGTCGATTTCACTTTCAATGAACCAAGGATTCATGGCTACGGCCTCTTTTGCCATATTTTTATAAGACTCCTCGCGCGTTGCCAGCAATACTTTCCATTGCTGCATTAGCTCTATTTTCGAATTATCATTTACCATAAATACTTCATTCCAATATTTCCCTCCTCGATTCTGTATAATTTCTCCACTTTACAATAAGTTGTTTGAAATCATCAGGAAGCTCAACTTCAAAATACAACTTCTTATTCGTCACAGGATGTACAAAACCCAAAGAACGGGCATGAAGGCCAAACCGGGGCATGAGACTAAAACAGTTATCGATAAATTGCTTGTATTTATTAAATACAGTTCCTTTTAATATTTTATCTCCTCCGTATTTTTCGTCATTAAAAAGAGTGTGTCCAATATATTTCATATGCACCCTAATTTGGTGAGTTCTGCCGGTTTCAAGTTTACATCTGACCAGACTGGTATAGTAAAAACTTTCCACCAACTGAAAATGAGTAACTGCCGGCTTTCCTTCCAATCCATCTTTAAATGCAAACTGGCGCTGCCGGAATCGCGGATCTCGTCCAATATTCACTTCTATTCTCCCTTCAGGAGGATCGGGTTCGCCCCAAACCAAAGCCAAATATTCTCGCTCTATGGAATGATCAAAGAACTGTTTAGCCAGATGAACATGCGCAAAATCATTTTTTGCAATGACCAATAATCCACTGGTTTCTTTATCAATTCTGTGCACCAGGCCATATCGCGTTTTGCTTATTGGTGCGACAGGTGTTGGTGATAATTGAAAATAATGTGCCAATGCGTTGACTAAAGTCCCGGAATTGAGTCCGGCCGCGGGATGTACGACCATTCCTGCAGTTTTATTGATCACCATTACATCAGCATCTTCATACACAATTTCCAATGGAATATTTTCTGGTAGGACTCCGGATGTATCGGGGGATGTCGGTATTTTTAATTCAATGAACTCTCCTCCTGATAGCTTGTAACTAGACTTAATCAATTGATCATTAACCTTAACCATACCCGCCTGAATGGCTGCTTGGATACGACTTCTGGATACCTTAGCCAAGCGGTTGCTTAAAAATTGATCTATGCGTAGCGCAGATTGCCCTGGATCCACTTTTATATGTACCAATTCCAGCAACTCTTCTTCTGATTCTAAGAAATCCGGTATTTCTTGAATAATTTTGTCGGTCATCTGCTACTAACTTAATTAATGATGAATAAGTTCAAACATATAGACTCCGTTTGCGCATCGGAGCCAAAATTACAGGTTTTTACCCAGTCGCATAAAAGTCCGTTATACCTAAGTTCAACATTTCAATTTGAAAGCGTAGAACAGGGAATTGATATTTTCCAGCACCAGCCAGGACACCATGTGTATACTCGATATGGCAATCCGGGTATTGAAGCCGTCGCACAAAAAATTGCAGATTTGGAAACATTTCCCTATCCTGGCACAGCAAGTGGTATTTTAACCAGCAGTGGAATGGCGGCAATACATGTGGTCATCCAAAGCTTATTGGACCCTGGTGATGTACTCATTACGCAAGGAAATCTTTATGGTGGAACAACTGAGCTATTTGAAAAAGTTGTTAAAAAATCTGGCATCCAATTGGAGATCATTGATCTAAGAAATGTTGAACGAGTAGAAAAAGTCCTACAAGAATATCATGGACGTAAAAAGTGTTTGTTTCTGGAAACACCCTCCAATCCTACCTTAAGTTGTCTTGATTTGAAATCATTGGTCGGATTGTCAAAAAATTATCATGCTTTCACTATAGTAGACAACACTTTTGCAACACCGATTCTACAAAAACCTATTCTACTGGGTGCAGATATGGTCATCCATTCTACAACTAAGTATCTACATGGGCATGGATTGTCGACAGGAGGCGTTGTCGTTATCAAAAACCCATCATTACATCATCAGAAGGTGTGGGAAGTCATGAAGTTGACTGGGTGTAATTCAAATCCCTTTGATGCCTGGTTAATCAACTTGGGACTTAAAACATTGGCCTTACGCATCAGGCAACAATCACATACGGCTCAACGCTTAGCGGAAGCCTTGAACGGTGAAGCTGCTTTTAGCATGGTAAATTATCCCGGTTTGCCGGACAGTCCGGATCACGCCATTGCCTCAACACAAATGGAATTATTTGGAGCCATGATCAGTTTTGAAGTGGGTAGAAACCAAGAAGATGCCATTGCCTTTTGCAATAAATTAAATCTTTGCAGTATAGCGCCATCTTTGGGAGAAACTGATACCATGGTGCTGCATCCAGCCAGTATGTCCCATGTCAAAGTTCCTAAGGATGTTAGATTATATTACGGCATAACGGATAATCTGGTACGTTTATCCGTAGGTTTAGAAAGTCCCGAAGATATACTGGATGATATTTTACAGGCAGCGCGATAATTTCTCTAAGAATGTTGACCTAATTCAATGACTTCAAGTTTACGAATATCAGCTTGAAGGAGTTCAAATCGAACTAAAGTTTTGACCTGGTGAAAACCCTGATTTCCTGCAGCTCCTGGATTCATATACAATAATTGATGCTTATTATCAAAGGCTATTTTCAGTATATGTGAATGTCCACAAACTAAAATGGTAGGCTTATACAGAGCAATTAACTCCCGTATTTGTGGTGAGTATGAACCAAACTTGCCAGCAATGTGAATTAACAATATGGACATAGACTCCAATTGAAATATTTCGTATTCCCGAATCCTTTGACGGATATTGCCTCCGTCAATATTGCCATAGACTGCCCGTAGTGGTTTAAATTTTTGCAACTCTTCCAATACTGTCAAAGATCCAATATCACCGGCATGCCAAATTTCATCTACCTGTTCAAAGTAATTAAACACCTTATTATCTAGATGCCCATGTGTATCGGAAATAACTCCTATATACATTTTAGTTTATCTGAAATATTACTTTGCCAAATCTTTCCGGATGCTCCATACGCTCAAATGCCTGATTGGCTTGCTCCATTGAAAAGACTTTATCGATGATGGGTTTCATCTTATGAAAATTAATAAATTCTAACATTTCCGCAAAATCCTTGGGAGAACCCATTGTGCTTCCCATAATCTGAAGTTGCTTCCAAAACAATATTTGAGGTGACAGGTCATTCATTTTACCGCCGGTACCTCCATAAAAACAAATTCTCCCGCCGGGACTAGCTAATTTAAAATATTTACTGACCGCCGAGCCTGCATAACCATCAATGATAATATCAAATCCCTTTGGAACTAGTTCAGCTAGTTGTATATCCCAATTTTCTTTGGTGTACAACACACCTCCTTTTGCGCCGATATTTATCGCCTGTTGCAATTTTTCATTTAAAGAAGTCGTAACCCAAACTTCACATCCCATCAATAATCCGAATTGAACTAAAAACAACGCTACACCTCCACCTATCCCACAAACTAACAGTCGTTCTCCTTTTTGGGGTTTACAACGTATTTGTAAAGATCTGTAAGCGGTTACGGATGCTATACCAAGAGAAGCTGCTTCTATATTGCTAAGATGGGCTGGTGCTTCAAACAGGTTGTCCTCTGGAACGCTAACATATTCCGCAAAAGTACCATCTTCAGGAAGCCCAATAATATAAAACGCCTTACTTTGGAAACGTTCATTTTCGCCCCAATGGATCCCTGGGTTCACTATAAACCGGCGGCCATTAATGAATCCACAAGCATCCGATCCGGGGGTTATTGGGTATTTTATTCCTGCATATTGACCTTTCCAAATCCAAATATCCCGATGATTTATAGATGCAGCAGATACTTCCATTATTTTCAAACCTGGTCTTTCGGAGCACTTTTCGATATCTTGAATCACCAAGGGATTGCCTGTTCCTACTATTCGTATAGCTCTCATAATAAATAATAATACACTTTTTATTTACTTACATTCATTTGCTGCTTTACATTTCGAAATTCCCTAAATAAAAAAAAGTGCCCTTACGAATAAGGACACTTCCCTTCATAAACCGATATAAATATTAATTGTTGAGAATTAACTTTTTAACAAATGAATATCCACCTGTTTCCATTTGATAATAATACATTCCTGCACCATTCAAATCCGTTCTGCTTACTTTAACAGTATTTCTTCCTTTAACACCATCCACTTCAATACTCCTAATTTTCAAACCTCTTACATCAAAGAAAGTAATTACAACTTTCTGAGAAACAGGAATTTGAAACTCAATGTTAGTGTAACCACTAAATGGGTTTGGTTGGTTTTGATAAAGTATTGTAGCATCAATTTCTTTCTTGCTATCACGTTCGCGCATGGCAATCTCCATAATCTGCATATCGGAATTATACGCTTCAGCTTGCAGACCACCGTCATAAATTTTAACCAATTTATCCGCAGAAATTTTCTTAGCTACCTCAAAGACAAGATAAAACATGGGCACTTCGGCTGACACACCAGCATCCTTTCCATTCCAACTCACATTAATCACACCATTTACAGTCCTGGATAATGCTACATGCTGATTTCCAATTTCCATAGCACCAGGCTCAATGCCCCTAAAGTCTACTGATTCTGAAGGATAATTCAAACTCAACTGAAATCCGCTCAACATGCCACTCCAATTTCCATATACTGGCATTTTATATATACCAGCTTCAACGATAGTATTCGTTTCTATTTCAAAAAACATTTTCTCTGAGGATCTCTGCTCAATGGCATTAGAAAATTCAGTCGTCTTTGCACTTAGGTTAACATCACCCGATTTAACCGCCATAAAGTCCAAATCTTTTGTCTCACCAATAAGAGCTTTCAATTCATATTCGGTATTCCATGGAGCATTTAACCATGGATTTTCAATATTGTCAAAAACTGTATTCTTGGTAATAAAATTCCAGGATGGTACACCCTCCTTAAATCTATCGGTAATGCCCAAGATCAATTTTCTGATTTCAGAAATATCTGCAGCGGTGACATTCTGCGATGCATTGACATCTGCTGCAATGTATTGGTAAGGGTTGTTAAATTTTTGGATACCCAAAATGTGTTTTTGAATGATTACGATATCTGCAGTGGTGACACCATTGTTAACATCGTCATCCTTCTGGGGTTTTACTTTATAATCTTCTCCTTCCACTAAATCAACAAACAGGTAATTCCCAGAGCGTTCAGAGTTTATCGAACCGAATAGAGTACCATTTTTTAACAATTCCAGGTGTGCATTTTGCAAAACGGATTGGTTGTTGGTTGAGATCAATCCGCTGATTATACCACCATTAGAGAATCGATTGGGACAAACATCACCGTTATCCTGCAAGATCAATTTAGTTCTGCAATTGCTTTGATTTCCCCAAAGGTCAGTTACATAAACCGTTACTTCAATGGTATCCACTACCCCGTTATCAATATCAGCACAGGTAAACACTCTGACTGAGTCCTTGATATTTGACGTGTACGAGAATTTCAAATCCTTTCTAGGAGTACAATTATCATCGCTCTTATCATCAAAATATCTGGCAGGAACATCAATTTGCTTATTGCTAGGCATTACCACAGTGACTAAGCCAGGTTTACAGAATGGTGTCGGTGCTTTACAGTCGTTGACCCGAATTTGTTGAATACAAGTCCGTGAATTACCACATGAATCAGCAACTGTCCATTCGATACGGTGATTTCCTACTGAATAACTACCGCTGGCATTATTTCCAGATACAACAGTTCCAAAAGTTCCTGTACTGTTTAAATCCACGCGGTAAGACCAAATCAATTTATTATCATCTGTACAATCATCCGTAGCAATTCCCAATAAATCGAGATTTGCACTACAAGTCAAGTCATTTGCACAAACTGTTTTAGTTTCGCAAGTCTTGACATCCAACGTTGGTGCTTCAGAATTTCGTATATAAATTATTTGATCTCTACTGAAAATTCCTGGTGAAGTCGGATTGTTAACATCATACAAACACCAATCAATAACTTTCCAATGGCGAATTATTTTAATACAAAAACCACCTACATTATAAAATCTTTCATCTGTATAACCAGCAATTGCATTTCCACAAGGTCTGATTGGAAATGATGGCTTACCAGCATCATCAGGATGAGCATCAGAAGCTTTACATCCGTTAATGGTAATATCAGCAGGCCAAGAAATTTTATTAGCTGTCAAAGGATCATTGTCTCTAACGGTGATACTCTGCTGGCAATTGCTTTTCAAACCTCCAAGAGAGGTCGCCGTCCAGACTCTTCGGATAATTCCAACCCCGCATTTCCAAGTTATAGTATCATCTTTATAGGTCACCTGTACATTTGAACAGGTATTTGATGCAGTTGCTTTTCCAACAATATTCGTATTACTGATATCGGTACCACAATCAACTGTTATATGATTGGGACACGTAATTGTAGGTACTATTTTCTCTTGAACGGTAACTGAAACCATACAATCGTTATAGTTTCCAGCTTTATCCCAAACCCTGAATACGACCATATGAGGATTTCGACTCAAGTCCTCACAACAGAATGTTACACTTGGACCAAATGATGTATTTCCTCTAACGCCACACCAATCTTGCATTCTCCGCACCGCCATGGAGTCAATTTCACAATTGTCGATTGATCCATTATCCACTGAGGTTGCGAAAAGTGTACCTATTCCCTGTTCATTGATACTAACGACTGTATGTTCATCACAAATGGCTACAGGCTGTAAATTGTCTTCAATTAATACTTCTACCCTACAACGGGTAACATTTCCGCAATCATCTGTTACTACGTATTGAACCCAGGTGGTATCTAAAGGTAAACCTTTAATAATAGTGTTACCATTTACTACATCCACGTTATCCGTACGGTAATCACCTGCCTCTGGTTTTCCATCAGGGCCAGCCAATTTATACTCAACTGTCCAGGTAGTTTTTGAACAATCTATAATGAGATCTGGAGGTGGAATAGTAGCCGTACCCGTACATGCATAATAATCCATTGGGAATTTAATGTAGTTTCGGCTACACGATACGATCGGAGGTTTTGTATCCGTTACTTTGATGAATTGAACTCTTTCCTCCAGTTCACCGGTACACCAATCAAATACTCTCCAGGTACGAAGCACTTTAAACGAATTACCACATACAGGAATCCGAATATCACGGAAGGTAATTGCAATGTGATCACAATTAACACCGGTAGGCACTCCAGTACCTCTCCATTTTAAGCTACCATTAGCAAATAGTTCATCGTAAGGTGAAGGATTTCCATTATCCAGGGCATTCCATCCTGCTGGGTAAGGCCCAATAGCAGGCTCTACGCTGTCACATTTCAATGCTGGCAACACAAAACCATCATAGTGAGGTGGCCAAGTGATGAATCCAATACTGGATTGATTAATATGAATGGAATCTTTACAAGTGGTTTTATTTCCCTTACAATCAGTTGCAGTCCAATTTCTCTCTACCTGGGCATAAGGGTCTTTATTGCAACCATTCTTCTTATATATATCATAATAGCATAATTCCACATCACAACAAAGATCAAATCCCTTGACAACATAGCATTGACTCTTTGTCGCATGCTTGGTAACTGTTGCCCCCATAGGCAATGGAAATCCAATGGAATCAGGAGAGTAGTCCTCGTCACAGGCAACTTCGTATGGGACTGGGTTGCATACTAACTCAGGAATGTACTTATCTTCAATCAAGATACGACCCCAACAACTGATTCCAGAACACAAATGACGAATGTTTACTTTCAATACTTGACCAAGATTGGCATAAGTTACTGTGTTACCAGGTAAAGGAATATTATTGGTATTGTAAACAGTGACCTGAAATGCATCGGCAGGGTAATTTTCACCTTCCAAAATAACTCCAGGAGTAATGACTGCCTGACAATTTCCATCCAGACTCACATTCACCAGGTCATCACATGCAAGTGCAATATCACCTTCTACAAAAACCTTTTGAAATACAGTGGTACCTCCATTGACCAATCTTATTTGAAAGGTTCCAGGTACCTGCCCCCAGGTAACAGTAAATTGGTTTACTGCTCCTCCGGGCACTGGGGTTAATGATCCGCCACCCAAAATTGTAACGTTCCAAGGGCCACCACTAAAATTATAGGTTACAACTGCGCCTGGACAAACACTCGTATCCCCACTCACATATTGTGCGTTTACAGAACTCACTACCATCAAAAAACCTACCAGTGAGTAAACTTTTACCAACTGTAGCTTAAAGACTGTTGTGAAAAGGAAGTGTTTAACGAAGTTAGGAATCCTCTTCATAATTTTCGGATTTAGATGTAAGAGATTTGACATATGTTCCATTTTATATCAGCTTATCAAGTTTATTAATTCCAGGTTTTGGCTAATGTCCGGGAACATTTCTGCTCCCGGAATCAGCCTAATTACCCAAGAACCGTTTATTTTAAAATCACCATTTTTTGCATTGAATTAAAACCATTCAACTCTAACCGGTAATACAGTACACCAGTAGCATTGAGTTGATCGGCTGTAATAATTACCTTATTCAATCCAGGGACTGCATTGAGTCTCCTTTGACTTACCAGATTTCCGGATAGATCATGTATACTGATGGTCGCTTCTCCCGGCTCAGATGAACTAAAGTAAATAGTGGTCTCATCTGTGAATGGGTTTGGAATGTTCTGGTACAAAGCATATCCTTTTGACACGATTTCATTTTGATGCTCTCGCACAATCAATTGAATTTCTCGGTCACTATTTTTATGATATGATTCAGGAACCATGTCCTTAGAACTCATGACCAAATCAGATGATTTAAGAGTGCCTGCTGACTTAGCTCTAAATACCATTTCAAAAAGTACATCACCTTCTACAAGACTTACTTTTTGATCATCATTCCAACTCAATCGCAATGTATTGCGATCAATTAAATATTGATCCTTGCTAACTTTACATTTTGCAGATCTTACACCTACCCATTCCAACTGATCAGTGGTAATCTTTAATGCCAACTGCAATCCATAGAGATCGGTAAGTTCATTTGACCTAACGGGTAAGCTAAATTCCTCGCCAGCTAAGAAAGTCTTTCCATCCAGAATTAAAGGCAGCATAGCCTTATTCCGAATCACTAAGCCAGAAAATCCTGTATTTGCTTCTCCTGTCACATCCCCTGTTTTTATAGCAATGAAGTTTAAACTACTCATTGTATGGTCCATGTTATTGACAGTAATACTGGATTGATAATTCATATAGTTATCAAATCCTAATGTCACATTGGCATCTACAAAATTCCAACTCTTATTGTTGTCAAATTGGTTTTGCATTCCTAGGATCATCTTCCTTAGCTCTGAAATATCGCGTGCAGTAATGGTTCCAGAGCGGTTAACATCTGCTGCAATAAGTTTATATGGAGAATCCATCAATTCTAATCCAAGAATGTGTCGTTGAATTTTAACAATATCTTTTGTGGTAATCCCATTCAATGGGTCCTGGTCATAGGATGCCTGTACACTATAATCTTTATACATGGCCAGGTCATTAAACACATAATCACCATTCTTTTCAGTTATACTTTGACGCATGATACCATTGATATCAGCAACATAAACGGTAACTTCTGGAGATGGATTATCGTTATATCCTTTGATAAATCCGGTAATGTTACCAAATGTCGGTACATCCGGACATGCATTTGAATTGTCTTGTAAAATTAATTTTGTACGACATACATCTTGATTTCCTGCATTGTCGGTAATGTATATTTCGACATCTATGGTGTCACTTATTCCATTAGGGATATCTGCGCAAGTAAATACTTTTGATGAATCACGAACATTCACAGTGAATGAATATTTCAACTGGTTTGCAGGTGTACAGTTGTCTTCGCCATACTGAACAAAGTCCTTAGCCCATATGGTAACATTACCTGTATTTTGCATTAACACTGTAACAATTCCAGTTTTGCAAAATGGCGTTGGTCGCTTACAGTCGTTTACTGTTATCAAATAACTACAGGAATTTGTATTTCCGCATTGATCTTCTACCGTCCAGCTTATGCGATGCACCCCACCTTGTAAAGTGGTATTGAATCGGTTTCTTGTTCCAGAAAGATCCACACTGCCGTTATTATTTAAGTCAAGTTTATAACTCCATCTTAAATCAGCCTGTGGTGTACATAGATCCGTTGCACTGGCCTCCAATGTTGTGTTAAGTGAACAACCATCTGTGATACAGAATACTTGATTTGCACAGGAACTGGTAAATGTTGGTGCTTCAGTATTGTTGACTTTGATCACCTGAGTGAAGTACCATATTCCCTTTGCATTTGCTGGGTCATAGGTACACCAATCTATCACAGTCCATTTTCTTAATATCTTAAAACAAACACCTTCTACGTAATTAAACACAAGGTCTTCATGTGTTGATATAGGTTGATTGCAAGCATCTTTGTTTTTATAAGTTGGTCTTCCGGTAAGTGAAGGATCAATTTGATCAGAGCAACCTGTCAAAGTTGTATCTCTCGGCCAAACAATATCCTCACGTTTAAATGGCGTTGGATCAATAATTGTAATTACTTGTTGACATGAGTCTCTTAATCCACCATTATCGATTGCTATAAATTCACGAACAATAGTACCCAGATTACAGGAATTTAAGTAATTGTATACTCTGGTTTCAATTCTGACATTACAATTGTCGGTTGCCGTAGCTGTACCAAACACATTCAAATTGGTCAGGTCTGTTCCGCAATTTACTGTAACATTGGTCGGACATGTAACATCAGGTGGCAATTTATCTTGGATTATGGCTTGAACCATACATTCACTGGTATTACCTGCTTTGTCAGTTACCCTTAATACTACGGTGACTCCATTTTGAGCATTTACATCTGCACAGCAAAACTCTTGAGTTGCTCTAAAAGTGGTGGTTCCGCAAGCCCCAGGATTCATTCTTCTAACCTGGAAGGTAACATCATTACAATTATCATGGCTGTGGTCATCAAAAACATCAGCAGGCACAGTTGCTCTGCCTGTTGATCCTAAGCCAATTACAGTTTTCTCATGGCAAACTGCTACAGGAGGTGTAAGATCTTTTACTTCAATATCAAATTGGCAAACCGTAGAGTTTCCACAACCATCTGTTATGGTATAGTAAATCCAGTTACAACCAATAGGCATGTTGTTTACCTGGTAACGACCGTCAGGCATACGGAAAATTTTATCTGTTGTACCCACACCTGGCACCGGCCGGCAACTATCCGGATGAATGGATGGCAAATGCGTGACTGAATATGTCCAGTCTGAACAGTTCTCTATAACATAAGGAGTCTTATCATCAACTATGGTCTGTGGGGTTAGATTTTGAGGTACGGGCAAAATCAACGTACCTGTACAATTCCAAGGATTTGTATTTACTGTGTAATTTTTTGGACAAGTAACTATCGGCGGACGATCATCAACCACTTTAATTTGTTGGATGTAGTCAATTCTAAATGCAGGATTGCACCAATCAAGAATTAACCAACGACGCAAAAGTTTGTACGTTCCTTTGCAAACCTGTATGGTATCATCCGTAAAGTCATATTGAATGTTACCACAATAAATACCGTTTGGTTTACCTGTTCCCGCGGCGGTTGTATCTGGAAATCCATTGGGAAGTTTTCCAAAAGAACCACTGCATAAAAGATATGGATTGTTTCCAGGTTGTCCGTCATAATGAGGTGGCAAGGTAATATCAGCCAAAGTACCTCTTCTTAAATCAATCGTATCATAACAACACGCTTGATATCCACCTGGATCTGAAGCACACCATTTACGATAAATGGTTGCACTCAATGCATTGTTTGAGCAATCATACCGCACGACACTGTCTTTAAATGTCAAGTAAACTATGCCGCAAGCATCAAGTCCGGTAACCACATATGGGTAAACATTTTGGTTCACGTTAATGGTTGGCACAGGGAATCCTAATGCCGCTGGAGTTACATTTGCCGCACAACTGATGGTATCTCTCAAACGGCAATTTAAGACCGGTGGGGTTTTGTCTTCCAAAACCAGATAGCCCCAACAATTGTTGTTACAAACTATGTTGCGTACATTAACGCGCAATTTTTTATTGATATAACTTTTATCCAAAGGCATGTTCACGACCTTGTTTCCATCGTATAGGGTCACCGCATAGAACCCCAGGTCGGCGCAAGCTCTTGATTCCCCTTCAAGAATCATATCTGCAAGAATCTCAGCCTCGCAAATGCTATTGACAGATACTTGAACTTGATTGTTACAAGCCATCTGGCAATCAGACCAGCAGTCAGGAATCGTGACAACATTTGAAACAATTGAACCTGCTGGAGCAAAACTGGTAGCACTGAATGAGTTGCCAAGTACTGCCGGTGCCCCCGCAGCTGTAGGATTTACTTCTACGCGGATCTGGTAAATGATGGTATCATTACCTCCGGTCATAGCGGCACCATCCGATATGTCCGGATCTCCAGCGCCATCAAAGGCATTGTTGATAATACCACCGGTAGCTCCAGGTGAAAGGTAGACAATTGAAGGCAGTCCAACCACACCTACAAAGGTAGTTCCTAAATTGCCCGCAGCATTCAGTTGGTCACTTACGTTAATGTTCAAAATTGGCCCGCAACTGTTTACCTGCAAACGAAATATTGCATCAAAATGTCCGCTGATTCCACTGGTTGGTGGTGCCACAGCAATGAGTTGTTTTTCGACGGTCCAACACTGAGCAACCACTTGCTGCGAAAGGAACATCAAACAAAAGCCCATTGAGAAAGTCAGCGTAGCACTTCTGAGCCCTTTATTCAATTGCTTGAAAATAAAGCCGAAACGAAATGTCGTGTTCATTTTGGATAATTTATTCATTCTAAATATGTTTCACTTTTAATATGACAATTTTTGAGATCCTCAAACGGTTCTTTCTGAGGGTCAAGATTGAGTTTTAGGAATATTAAAAAAGAACAAAGTGGGGGTATACCTGCTACTAAATACAGTTTGCTGGTACTTTATTCAATAAGTATCATTTTACGTATGGCTTTGTACGAACCCATTTCCAATTGGTAGTACAATAAACCTGATCGAATCAATTCATCACGTTGTATTTCGATCGAGTTTAAGCCAGCTTTGAAATCATTTTCAAATTTCTTTATGATCTTTCCATTGACATCCATTATACTTAAGTTCACACGTCCATCATTCGGTATGTTGAAATGAATGGTAGTGGATGCATTGAATGGATTGGGTTGGTTTTGATACAGATAAAATCCTTTGGATGTAGATTTTCCATTATCAAATCTCAACTCCAAATTCGATACATCAATGGCATCATTGTAAACTTCTGCATTAAAACCTGAGCCCATGATGAGGTTTTTACTCAGACTTCCTTTACGGCTGCTCTTGAAAACGAGATACATTAATATATCATTTTCACTTGCAAATACTTCCTGATTAAAGCTAATCTTAACTTTTCCTGCAACAGGATCAACCAGATAATTGGACTCATCCAGGCTAACCCTTTCAGAAACCACTGATTGTAGTTCTAAAGCATTTGGTTCATAATCCAAACCAAATTGCATACCTGATAATTGCATTTCTCTATCTATTCTGACAGCAACTTTCAAAATCTGTTGTTCTGTAAATTCAATCTCCTGCATGATCAATCCTGTAACGGCTCCATTTCTTTGAGAGACATTTTGCAAATTAGATGTTCTTGCATTTCCACTCACATCTCCCATCTTGATAGCAATCAAGTTATTATCCATTTTGTCTGATGCCAGTTTTTCTATAACTGACTTCTCCTCATAGGGCCAAGGATTGTTTGCGTTTGCGAATTGTTGGGCTGCTGATACGAATTTCCAGGATTTGTTATCTGGAAACTGATTGGTAATACCGAGAATCAATTTCCTAAGATCTGAAACGTCCTTCGCGGTTATATTTTGAGAATTGTTAATATCCGCAGCAATTACTTTATATGGAGAATTCAATGACTGAAGACCCAAAATATGTCGCTGGATCAGCACTATGTCCTGTGTAGTTACACCATTTAAAGGATCATCGTCCTTGTGAGCAGTTATGGTGTAATTCTCATTTAATGGAAGACCAACAAATGCATAATGTCCATCGATTTTTGTTAAATCATATTTTGGCATGTTAGGCATGTTTGCACTCAATGTAACCATAGCACTTTCGACTTTGCTATTGGCTTCATTGAAAATTGCACCTGCAAGATTTCCAGTGGTTCCATTACCCAGGTTATCAGGACAAGCATTGCCAAGCCCATCTTGAACTGTAATTTTAGTATCACAGTAATCGGAGTTTCCAGCTTCATCGAAAACAAACACCCTGATATCAAATGTTTGGGATACGCCATTCGGTATTTGCGCGCAGGTAAACGTGCGTGACTGATTGCTTGGATTGGCAGAAAATGCATATCTTAATCTACTGCTAACCGTGCAATTATCACGACTTCCTAAATCGAAATCCGAAGCCCAAATCGTCACCTGACCATTGGAAGGCATGATCACAGTTATAATGCCTGGTTGACAAACAGGCGTTGGAAGTTTTCTGTCCAATATGGTAAACAAATAGTTACAAGTAGATGAGTTTCCACATTGGTCAGAAACTGTCCATGTAATTTTATGAGTTCCAACCGGATATGTTCCACTTGCATTATTTCCATTCGCAGAATAATCCACGCTACCGTTATTCCCTAAATCTATTTGGTATGAATAAACCAATTGAGCGGGTAAACAATCATCTGTTGCTTCTGCAATTAATGTTGCAAAACCATTACAATCGCTGTTGGTGCTTTCGAAATTTCTATTAGCACAACTGGAAGTGAAGGTTGGACTTTGAGAGTTTCTAATTTTGATCACTTGTGTATAAGTCCATCTACCAGCACCCGTTTGGCTGTTGTATATACACCAATCCACAACTGTCCATGTCCGTAATACTTTGTAACAAACGTTCTCTACAATATTGAACACCTGATCATCAGAGGTAGCTAAAATATTGGAGCAAGTTACGTTGTTTGGCCAGGTAGGCTTACCGGTTATATCCGCACTGATGTTTGGATGGCATGCATCAATTTCAATATTCGATGGCCAAGTGATTGACAATTTTCCATTAAATGGAGTAAAATCAACGACACGGATTCTTTGGGTGCAACGTACTGCCGGATTGAAATCATCGCGGAAGCTAAATCTTCTTTCAATGGTGCCTATTCCACATGAATTGATGTTATATTGTACAGAGCTATCTGTAATTAAATGACAATCTTCAATAACAAGCCCATCATAGCCCCATAAGTGAGGTTGATTAAAGCTTGTATCCGTAGGATCATACAAATTAATTGGCTTCCGGTCGGCCTGAGCTGTCCGATAGGATCCGAAAACAGATAAATTACTACGATCAAATTCACATGAAACCGTAATATCCGGCAAGCATGTCACTACTGGCGGTTTTTTATCTTGTACAGTCACCAAAACCATACACTCGTTAGTATTGCCCGCTTTATCAATAACCTGCAACACCACAGTTACAGGATTTGCTGGTATGTCATTACAACAAAATTCGACATAGTCCCTGAATAAAGTATCATCTACAATTGGATCAGGACAATTTCCAGGAAACATTCTTCTCACTTTAAATGAGCCCATTTCGCAATTATCATGCGAACCATCATCAAATGTAATTGCATAAACTTTAGCAGAACCTTCATCGGTTAACGTTACAACAGTATGTAAATCACATACGGCAATAGGGCGGGTCTTTTCTTCGACAAATACTTCAGTAGCACAGGTATCAGTGTTTCCGCATCCATCAGAACCGATAAACAATACCCAGGATAAACCCACTGGGATATTGACAATTTTGTATGAATCATTATTAAATTTAGAAACTCCAGCAGTCGTTGCATCAATTGCCGAAGGAGGAGTATTAGGATTAGCGCCACGCTTGATTTTAACTTCCCAGGTGACTGCAGAACACTCTTGAAATACAAGAGGCAACTTGATAATCGCTTCTCCTTCACATGTATTTGGCAAGGTTGAAACAGTAATATTGTCAGAACACCTAAAAACAGGGCCTCTGTCATCCTCAACTTTGATTACCTGAATGCAGGTATATTGTGTACCTGTACACCAATCAGCGACAATCCATTCACGCAATATTTTGTATGATCCAGGACAAACATTCAGACGAATATCATGGTAAGTAAAATCCAGATTCCGACAACTTACAAACGTTGGATATCCTGTATGGTCCGGATGCGGGTGTCCTAAACTGTCTTTCTTAAAACTATCTCCACAATAAAGCGCTGGCTCCTGAAATCCATCGTAATTCGGAGGGCATGTTACTGCAGTAATATCACCCACCCGTATCAATATAGTATCGGTACAGTAGGTATCATTGCCATATGAATCCACTGCTACCCAATCTCTAAAGACAGTATCTATATAGGGAACAGGCGGCGGACAATCAGCATGGCTAATGCGGTCAGTATAGGTTAAAGTGGTCGGGCCACAATTATCCACCAATACGCTCGTTGAACGATACTTTCTTGTTCCCGTTTTCACTGGATTAGGTGCGCCAGTCGGCAAAGGAAAACCTACATTCTCCGGAGCATAGGGTGCATTGCACGCCACTATATAAGTATCACATTCAAGGATTGGATCCTTTTTATCTTCTACCAACATAACACCCCAACATGAATTACCAGAGCACACATGGATGACTTCCACAATAAAGTATTTTCCTAGATGTGTGGCGTTTACGTATGGGCTGGTTGGAATTGGAAGATTGGTATTAATATCCTTTAATACGATGACATAATCGGCAGAATCATAAATACCTTCCAATATCAAACTTGGATAAACATAACCATTACAACTTTCATCCAATGATAAATGAATGGTATCGTTGCAATCGACTTGCGGTGCAAAGCGATTGGATACCCTTATGTCAAAAGTATCATAACAAGGTGTCCCATCATCAATGGTAAAAATCAATTGATAATCACCGGCAACACTTCCATAATCTACCACAAATGCAGGATTACCCGGCAACAAATTGGTAATGCTCACACCACCAACGACTACAGGCGAAACCTGTAATTGGTAAGCGTTTGCATTATTAAACGGGTTAATCCGCAGGGTATCAATTTCACCATAACATGCAATGGTCGGAACACCTTGCAATGCAGTTGGACCAGGACATCCCGTCTGAGCATTAAGCCCCATTGCACTCAACAGAATGCACAACAACACTTGGGAATACAAAACATATGTTTTTGTAAGGAACCCCGTTGTAAGTAATGGTTTGTTCATAATCTATTGTTTATAAAATTCGTTTACATTCATTTCAATACAGACCAATGCCGTTTATGGCACATAGTACATGCATTGTTTGGGTGGGGAGTATAAATGAAATTGACGAGTTGAATTCAACTCATAAATTCCATACCTGCATTGGTGCAAGTAACATTCCAAAAAAGTGACTTAATAGTTTAGAGTTGAACGATAATTTGCATATAAAAACATTAAATGAAGCTTTTAAGCGTATTATAACTGATAATGAATAATTTACACTTAATGTTTAGTTTAAATGGGTAAAAATAATTTATATAAATCGCGTACATGAGAATTTTCAGTACCCAATTTGCTCAAAATGTTAGGCCAATTTGATTCAGATGTCCATCCTCTTTGGAAAACGACTACCCTCGCGAAATACCCATGGTCTGTTGAAACTCTGCGCTAGTCTATTCAAATGTCTATTGTTCATAGGCTAAATCAAGAATGCATTATTGTGTATGTGTAAATGGGTGTAATGTCCTTGACGCATGGTGATCATGAATGGATTTGTCCAATGAGTAGACGCATTTTCAAAAAGAAGAATGATCGCTTATGGTACATCTTTATGTCATCTTACGCCCCGTACAGGTTGGCTAAACCCATATCAAGCAATTGAATTGATTAGGTATAAAAAAAAGGTGCTGAAAAAATCAGCACCTTTTATTTGGTTATTAAATGATACCCATTAAAGGGTTACATTGCTCAATTCATCAGCACCATTCGTTTTGTTGCCGTATGGTTGGATGCATCTAGTTGATAGTAAACAATTCCGGAGGCATTCAAATGCTCACGTTGAATAACCACTTGATTCAGACCTTTACTTCCCAATAATTCGTATACTCTCAACACTTTTCCAGTCACATCATAAATGGTCAATTTTACAGCTCCGGCTTCAGACAAACGATATTCAATCGTTGTTTCCTTAGCAAATGGGTTTGGATTATTTTGATATAACTCAAATACTCCGGCATCCACTATTCCATCTTGAGTCCGAACTGCTAAATCAACTCCTTTAATCTGTAAATTTTGATCATAAGCTTCAGCTGCTGTCACATCAGAAGTTATATCAAGCATTTTTGAAACATCCTCTGACTTATTGGCTTTGAACACCAGTGTAAATAAAATTGCATCTTTATCAAAGCTCAGAGAAGATTTATTATTCCAACTGGTGGTAATGATACCATTTTCCAAACGGTTAGTTCCAAAATTAGATTCATCCAAATTAAGAACTCCAGCTTCAAAGTGACCAAACTCAAGAGCCTCTGCATCAAATTTCAAAGTAAACTGATATCCTGTAATATTTGTAAAGTTAGACGCTTTAAATTCAATTGTACAGATTTCACCGGCTTTGGTAATTTGTCCTTCAATTTCAAATTTAAGATCCCCGTTGCTCCGCGTTGTTGTTCCTGAAAGATTTCTACCTCTTGCGCTATTGTTAACATCTCCCATTTTTACACCAACGAAATCCTGAATGTATTCAATCGGAGTTTCAACAGGAATTATGGCCTGACGTGGGGCGCTCCAAGGAGCTTTAGGATCGATAAAGCTATAATTTGAAGGTACGAAGGTCCAGCTTTGACATTTAGTAAATGCATTCGTTACTCCCAAGATCAGTTTCCTGATTTCGGAGATATCCGATGCTGTTACAGTATTACTCAAATTGACGTCTGCGGCAATCAATTTATAAGGATTGTTCAGATCTTCAACACCAAGGATATGCCTTTGAATCTTAACGATATCAGCGGTGGTAACACCATTCGCATGATCATCATTTCGACTTGGTTTGATGACGTATTCTTTAGCAACACCATAATCCAAATCACCAAACAAATAACGGCCATTGGTTGAAGTTATCATCATTTTCTTCATCACCGCTGATTCAAGAAGTTGTACTTCGGCATCCTGTGTTTCTTCATTACTTAATGTACGAAGTTCACCGGTAATCTTTCCAAACGAACCAACATCCGGACAAACATTGTGAGGATCCTGAATGACCACAGTGGTTTCACAGCAATCTTTATTGCCTTCTTCGTCTTCTACACAAATGGTCACTGGAATGATCAATTCATCGTTGATCCGATTGTTGACAAAATCTTCACAGCATATGGTTAAACTGTCGCTGTTAAATTCATCAAAATAAATTCTTAAATCTTCCTGATCAGTACAGTTATCGTAGCTGCCTGCATCCAAGTCTTTTGCCCAAACGGTAATACAACCGTTAACTGGCATTACCGTAGTAATTACACCAACATGGCAATATGGAGTAGGCGCTTTACAATCTTTGATTTCAAATAATTGGCAATTTCCGGCAAGATTTCCACATCCGTCCTCAACATACCAACAAATCTTATGGATTCCAATTGGATAATCTCCACTGGCTTCAAATGGATTAAATTCATTATCCGCTAATGGATTGTGGTGTTTAAGTGGTGTACGGCCTGCTGCATATTCTTTTTTGGTCAAGGGTCCTACAGCATAATCAAATCCTGCATGTTGTCCTTTTCCATCGTTATACAGATCAATTTTATAATCATAAAACAACCAATCCAAAGGACTGCAATTATCGGTAGCATCTACTGTAAGATTAATATGTCCAAAACAGATATTCTCTGCTGCACTCTTCACTGCTGGTTCACAGTCTCCAACACTGATGGAGATTACAGGTTTATCAGTATCATGAACTTTAATGATTTGTAAGTATTCCCAACGTCCGTTGATTGGATCGATGCTTGGGTCGTATTGACACCAGTCAATGACCACCCATTTACGCAATACTTTAAAACAAGCATCAGGTTCAATGGTAAATACTTCATCGAAGTATTCTATAGAAATCAACGCACATAGATCATCTGAGCCATTCTCAATGGATGGTCTTCCGAGCAGTGGATTGTCCGGACTGATATCGGCCCCACAACCATCGATGGTAGTGGCCTGTCCGGTGCAATTGCCTGGCCATGTAATGTCATCATCAGGATCGCAATTGTCTTCGCGGTTGATATAGAAAGGATCGCAATCAACTACCCAGATGGTTTGAGTGGCAGTGACACTGATTCCATTTGGTCCTCTAGCGACTACAGTTCTTGTTAATTGGCCCTGTCCACATTCCCGGTTGTCATTTACAGAGATACTATAATTAGTACCACATGCACCTAATACCGTACCGTCAAATCCCCAGGTCAATTCATATTTTCTATCTGCATGAGAAGTATCGAACAACAAGTTGTAATATTCACATGCCCGGTTCCATGCAGGTGGATTAGAAGGAGGTGCACCTGGAACAAAACCAGGATAACCCGTAATCTCATTTCTCACGCAGTAGTTATAACAAACTAAATCTTTGGTGACTACTTTCTTACGTAAGCTTAAATCATTTACTACGCGACCAAATGTTGCATCATTTGGATCATCCAGATTATCCACATCAAACCAGAACCAGCAGCTCACCACAATATTTGGAGGTGCAACTACAGTCGGAACTGATTTGTCCTGAACTTCAACTTCAACCATACAATCGCTGAAACGATTGAAGAGATTGCCTCCGGGATTCATTCTGGAGGGTGCTATAGGTCCTGTACCAGGTTCACGGTCAAATACCCGCACAACCACCATTATTGATTTACCAACATCTGAACAGCAGAATTTGACATGGTCGTCAAAATAAATTTGATTTCCATCTAATATTGCATTGTCATCGCCATTGACACCTGAACAATTGGTTCCATTATCTGCTTGATTTGCATTGCTTCCATTATTGGTTCCTCTCAGATGCTCCATACGGATAACTTTAAAGAATATGTGCGGAGCACAATTGTCAAAGCTTCCCTGGTCAAAGTCTTCGGCAAAAATTTTGGCAAAATTTTCCCCTGGGCTTTGGTTTCCGGTAATGCTAACGACTGTTTTTTGATCACAAACAGCAACCGGAGGAACATTGTCAGCAACGTTTACAGCGATGCGTTTTCTTGTAATACTTCCACAGCAATCTTCAGCCACGATGTATACATTCCAGATACCGAGTTCCATATTGGTTATTACATAACCAGCAACATCATTACCTAAAATGACTCCCGTCTCAGATTCTAAAGAATAGTGAATTTCATTGCTACAATTGTCCAATAACCATGGTTTAGGCACTTCCCAGGTTCCGGTACATGTCCATACATCCATATTGACAATTACGGTATCTGGATACAAAACTTCTGGTCCTTCAGTGTCTGCAACTTTTATGATTTGGTTGATACCTCCAACTTCACTGGTACACCAATCTAAAACCGTCCACTGGCGTATAATTTTGAAACATCCAACGGGTCCTGCATCACAACCTGGCTTGGCAATATCAATCACCACATCCTGGAAAGTGATGCCCATATTTGAACAATCTCCACCGGATGGGAATCCAGTGCCGTGCCACATGACGATTTCATCAGGTCCCCAACATACAGGATTATTAGGTCTCCAGTTGGGATGAGCAGGCCAGTATATCGGATATGGACTCGGATGACCAATGTATAATCCAGTATCTATGACATTCCAACCTAAGGTTCTGGGCAATCGTTCGCCGGCTAAGTCTCCCGCGGGACTTGGTAGGAATCCGCCAGTTGCAAACCAATGGGCAGAATCCAATAAATAACCGTCAACACAATATGGATATGCAAGAAAATGAGGAGAATAATCTTTCGTGGTATTGATCTTTTCATCACATCTCAATACGGGTTCTTCCAAATCATCATAATTCAATGGCACATTCACTGAAGATAAGGTGGCCAAAGAAACAGTAATATTTTGTATGCAAGTACTGGTATTTCCGTAGCCATCAATGGCCGTCCAGGTCCTGCGAATCAACTCTTCATAACCATCAAGGCATCCTCCCTGATCAACATTATCGCGATAGCTCAGCGTATAACCACCGCAGTTTTCATCAACCCTTGGAGTCCCCATGTAAAATGGACTCGTTTCAGTAGTACCGCAAACCACACAAGTATCTCTTGCACAAGTCAGCAGTGGAGCGATTTTATCTTCGACAAAAGCCGTACCCCAACAGGAATTGCCAGTTTCTGTATCGATCACAGTGATTTTTATTTTTCTTCCAATATCCTGTATACCTACTTGCGCTCCTGGAACATTAGGCTGACGATCAATTAATACATTGGTAATCCAATCCCGTAATTCGATCCGGTAATCATCAAAACAATGATAAGGTCCACCGGTTAAAATCTCATCGGCCGATATGGTTGCAAAACAGTCTTCATCCAGACTCACCTGAATTTCATCCTGGCAACTCAATTGATCAATGGCATTTGCATATTCATTTACACATACATCGAACATGCAGGTTGCTTTATTTCCGGCAGCATCGGTAGCCTCATAACATAAAGTTGTACATCCGATTGGAAAGTAACATCCAGGACCATAAGGCTGGCCGCAGGTTTGTACAACCTGTACCATATTGGAAGTTGCAGGAAAACTATATCTGACATTACCTACAAACTGCTGATTACCGGTTATCGCTAAACCACCACCTTGGCCAAACAGTCCCGTACCGAAAATACAAGACATTTGGGGTGTTTTCAAAATTTTAAGGTTTGCGTCTCCCCAGGGTGTACCTGCTGTAGTACAACCATTTGAGCTCCAATACATACCTCCCTGGCCTCTGATTCCTGCAATATAAATACCTCTTGTTTCTCCAGGTTGCAATACCGGACAACTGGTAGACACCGTATCATAAATGGTGCCTGTACAGGTTTGCATAGCGGTTACGCTTTGTATTCTAAAGTCTATATAAGTACGTGCTGGTGCAGGAAACGCACCACCACCTCCCGGAACCCATCTTCCGCTGTTGCAACGTGTCCAAGCGGCAGCATTGAAACGTACCGGTAAGTGACTACCCGGTGCGGTGGTATACCATACGGTTGCGGTATCCATATTTCTCCAGGCGACATCTATACCATGAAAGATAATGGGTCTTGTAGAAGTATTTTGGATATCCCACATATTCCCTCCAAAGAATCCAGGATTCCAAACGATATTGTAAGCCGCCTGGCAGGCAGGTGAAATCATTTCAGCGCCTGTGCGGATCAGTGCAGAAGGACAATCATCCATGGCCATAATGGGCGGAGCATCCCAACTGGCTTCGCATTCGCCGGGGCCTAAATTGATCACAACACCTTTACTTGGACATCCTACGAATGTGGGAGGAATCACATCATTGGTGCTGATTCTCTGAACTCCTGTGATCTCTTCACAGGTATATTTATTGTAACTCGTCCATACAATTTCATGCTGCCCTTGAGGCAATACGATGAAACCGCCACAACCATCGGTAAGACTACTCTTGGCGCGAATGTTGGACTGAGGAATGGTCAATTCGATTTTAACCCAGTTTTCCTGGCAGAACGGGTGTGAAGTTCCGTTTGTAATTAAGGAGTTTGGAAGGGTTTTCCATCTAAGTCCACCTTGAACTTGAACGTTGAACTCACAAAAACTCATGGTACAAGTGCTGGTTACTGTTTCGCAGTCAACGCCCCCAACGCGGCAGATGATCTTTCCGTATTCGTCGACTAAGACAATGTCTTCAAAAGGTCTTGAACTCAGGTCTCCGCTGGCGGTCATTTTAATTTTTACATCAGCACAACCTGCTTCAGTGGCACCTGCAAATTCTACCGGCATAGAGTCCAGGTGAAATTCTCCTGAACCAAGGGGAAATTCAACAAATTTGAAGTCCAGATGCTTGTTTAAAATGATTGGTGCTGCGTTTGGATCCGGATAGCAGCCACATTCCGGAACAGACAATTCAGGGCATTCCAACAATGCAGCTTCACCGATACAGGCACCCAAAGTGCTTCCCTGAGGAGGGAAATTAAAGTTACATCCTTGGTTTTGGGCGGTGATTACGGCTAGGAATCCTCCAAAAAAAATCAGAGCAATAGCTAGTGTGGGTTTCATGAGAATATTCATTCGTTCGTAAAAAATTCTTCGTTTTTTCGAACATGCAGTACCAAAACCCAGGTTTCAGAACTAAAAAGAACGATTCTCACATTTCATTTTGAAAGATGATATGAACCCTTGATGCAACTGTACACCATACCCCATGAAAATTTACAATCTTTTGTAAATCAATTCATTCGGTTCAAAATTCTCTTACAAAATGTCCGGTATTGCTTCGTCTACCTTCGTTTTGAATCTTGAGTTTTTGTTATTACACGTCTTTTCAATGAGCAAAATTACACGCATCTTCTATTTTTCCAAACTTTTTTAAAAAAATTATCACTTGGTAATGATTACCCTTACATATTAAAAAGATCCATTATTTATCCTACAGAATATTTCACCCACGGAAAACTCAGGCAACCTTTAATTCAATCCATGCGTACCTTTATGTTGTAGGCCATAAACCCTGTTTACAATGAAAAATCGAATCGTTCTCGCCAAAATGGTGGCTTTTTTCATCTTTTTTAGTTTGATCAATCTCCAGTTGAGCAATAAATCCTTTGCGAGCTGCGAAATCTTTGATGTACAGCTCACCAAAACCAATTGCAATCCCGATAAGAAATTCGCTGTAAAAATCAATTTCAAGTACCAGGATGTAAGTAATTGCTTCACGATCAGGGGAAATGGAAAAGAATACGGAAGTTTTTCGTACAGCAACCTCCCCATTGTCATTGATGGACTGAATGGTGATTGTCATACTGAATATGAATTTGTCATTACAGACTGTGGCAACCAGACCTGCCATGCCGAATTTGTATTGGGGAAAGTCTGCTGTGAGAATTTATGCAATATTTCCAACGTCGTTTTGGAAAGGACACTGTGCGATTCGCTCAAAAAGTTTTATGTCTACCTGAATTTCAAACATCAAAACACCTCGTCCTGCTTTTCCGTGCAGGTTAACGGACATGCTTTGGGAAAATTTCTCTACACCTCCCTTCCTGTAAAACTGGGACCGTTTGAAGCGGACTGTCAAACTCCCAGGGTCTTTCAAATTGTTGATTGTGATATAGACTTATGTTCGGCACGAGCTGAAATGGAAAAAGTTTGTTGTGAGAATAAATGTGAATTATCCCACTTAAGCATTGAGAAATCGGGTTGTGATAGCCTTCGACAATTTTATGCCTTTCTTAAATTCAATGCTTCCAATACTTCAGATAGTTTTGGCATCTGGGTAAATGGAAAGCCTTTCGGAAAGTTCAAATATGGAAACACCGCCTACAAAGTGGGCCCATTGACGGGTGACTGCACCACTAAATACAATTTTCTCATTAAGGATCTATTTAAGCCTGATTGTGCCATGGATAGCCTTTGGGGACCCGTTTGTTGTGACACTCTCCTTCCATGCAAGCTGAATGATCTGATTTTAGAAAAAACGGTATGTGATCCACAAAATCAATTTTATGTCCTGATTAATTTCAAAGGCCAGAATACTTCTGAATGCTTTCGCATAACGGGAAATGGAAAATCTTATGGTGAATTCAGGTACAGTCAACTTCCGGTTAAGATTGGGCCTTTCAATGGAGATTGTACCACAGAATATGAGTTTGAAATTAAAGACTGCCTGAAACCCGATTGCCGCATCAGTAAATTTCTGGGAAAAGTGTGTTGTGGTGTAAATCCTAACTTATGCCGCTTGTTCGATTTTCGTTTTGAAACGGAATGCCGCGAGAATAAAAACTTTTCATTGTTCCTCAATTTTAATCATCAAAATACTTCAGACTGTTTCCAATTGAAAATAAACGGAAAGCCTTACGGCAAATTTCCCTATGCCCATTTACCGATTCGCATTGACTCTTTGCCCGGTGATTGTAAAACCGTTTACAAAATGGTCATTCAGGATTGCGATGAACCTGCTTGCGCACTGGAAAAAAATATTGGTCCCATTTGCTGCGATACAAGCCAGTTGAAATGTCTCATTCATTCTGTACTTATGGAGAGGACTGAATGTGATTCTTCCAACAAATTTTATGTCTTCATCAAAGCACTTGGAGAAAATACTTCAGGCTGTTTTAAAGTGTACGGTCCTGGCCGAAAATTTTATGGCGAATTTCCTTATGGGTCAGTACCAGGCAAAATAGGCCCCCTGGAAGCTGATTGTCTAACAAATTATGTTTTCATCTTAGAGGACTGTCATAAACCTGATTGCCGGACCGAAAAAAGCTTAGGCATAGTTTGTTGTAATCAGGATTGCGAATTGGGAGATATGCGCGTTGAGCGCACCCCCTGCACAGAAAATCACTCCTTTTATGCGGTGATCAATTTTAATCATCGGGGAACATCTGATTGCTTCAGATTACAAGGCAATGGAAAGTTTTATGGAACCTTCCAATACCATCAACTGCCTCTTAAAATTGGTCCATTGCCAGCTGATTGTAATACTCCGTATGAGTTTGTAGCCATTGATTGCCACAACATGCACTGTCAGTCTGCTTTTAACTTAGGTCGTGTTTGCTGCGATTCATTGGATCAGAAAATATATGCAGTGGAACTAAAACGGGGTGACTGCGATCTGGATTCGATGTTTAAGCTCAGTATATCTTTCCGGTATAGAGAAGTTTCGGATTCCTTCAGCGTTTATGTAAATGGACATCAGGAAGGAACATTTGCCTATAATGCCTTACCGGTCACCGCCACCAGACTATTAGCGGACTGCAAAAGCATTTATCAAGTAAAAATTGTCGATCAAAAAGACACCAATATTTTTCAAATACGATACATAGAAAGACCTTGCTGTAAACCTGGCACAGAGCCCTGTAAAGTATTTAACTTAAAGGCTACTCCGCAATATTGTACGGGAACGGATCAATATGCCTTATTGATCCAATTTCAACACAGCGGCACAACCAATGCAAGCTTTGATGTTTTTGACCGGACACAACTGATTGGTCATTATCCTTTTGCGAATCTCCCTGTTACGATTTTGGATTTCAAAAAATCAGGAAGGGATTTTGATTTTGTTAAGGTTTGTGAAAATGATAATCCCGCTTGTTGCGCATCGTTTGAATTCAGAAGCATTGATTGTTTGAACAACCCACCCAATCGATTTGATGTTAATCGTTTGATTGTTAAACGCAGTGGCAATTCTGTTCTGGTCTTTTCAGAAACGGAATTACCCGCTGAATTGGAACTTGAATTGTTCAATTTGGAAGGAAGGATTCAGAACATCCGCATAGATAAAGTCAGTCCGTATGAATTTGAACTCAAAGTCGATGATTTGAGCACTACGGTCTTTTTCCTCAGAGTCAAGGAAAGTGAAAACAGTAAAGTGTATAAATTTTTCCATTACCGCTAATTGTAAATGAGTCCCAATCCATGCATTAGAAATGCCTGGATTGTCCACATGGCCGACATGACCGAGTGTTAGCAAAGCTAATCAAGCCATACAAAATGGCTTGATCATGAGGGAACCGAGCGATACATCGTGAGGCTTGGCCAAAAGCCCATAAGGGCTTGTCGGGATTAACCCTAACAAATAAACAAAGCAACGTTTGGGTTACGCAAACAGAATTTAATAATTTCTTGAAAGTGCTTTATTCATTTCGTCAGCGCTCAGCGCAATTCATGCTATTGCATTCATTGGGTGAATTCAATCCGGTTTTGTTAAATCAAAACAGGGTAAATGTCGATTTTGTAGCTGAGTTTCAAGAATATTCCTGTCAATAATCCATGGAAATTATTGACCTTTGCGGCTATGTTGAAACTTGCTCAAAGAGTCTTGGCTATGGAAGAGTCCGCAACACTCCGCATGGCTCAATTGGCTCGACAATTATCCAGCCAAGGGTTTGACGTGATTAACCTCAGTCTTGGTGAACCTGATTTTGACACCCCCGAATTTATCAAAGAAGCGGCCATCGAAAGTATTCGTGCCGGTTACACCAAATATACTCCGGTTGCCGGAACCCTGGCTTTGCGCCAAGCCATCAGTACAAAATTTCAACGGGATAACGCATTGCATTACCCGGCGGATAGCATCTTGGTTAGTAACGGTGCCAAACAGTGTTTTGCAAACCTTTGTTTTGCCTGTTTAGAAGCAGGCGATGAAGTGATTCTTCTTTCCCCATACTGGGTGAGTTACTATGAAATCATTAAACTAACCGGGGCTACTCCCATTTGTGTTCATGCAGATGTTACAACAGATTACAAACCGAATCTGAATGACCTTGCTGCAGCCATTACGGCCAAAACAAAACTGTTGGTGTTTTCGAGTCCATGCAATCCTACCGGTACTGTATTTACTGAACAGGAATTATTTTCCATTGCCCAAATATTGAAGCCGCATCCTGATTTGGTAGTTGTATCAGATGAAATTTATGAATACATTCAATTTGGAACCCAACATTTCAGCATAGGCAGCATAGATTTCTTACAGAATAGATGTGTGACCATCAATGGTTTTTCAAAAGGGTTTTCGATGACCGGCTGGCGACTTGGATACATGGGTGGACCTAAATACATCATTGATGCTTGCATCAAAATACAAGGACAATTCACCTCGGGTGCAGCGAGCTTCAGTCAACAAGCAGCTATACAAGCCCTGACGTCAGATCTTTCAACGGCGCACGAAATGTGTAAAGCTTATGAGTTGCGTAGAGATCATCTCATTCAAGAATTGCAAAAAATTCCCGAGTTTAAAATCAATCAACCGAAAGGTGCATTTTACGTCTTGCCAGATGTTTCATCTTTATTGGGTAAAAGATTTGAGAATACGGTCATGCAAGACTCCGAAGACCTTGCTTTATTTATTTTAGAACATGCTAAAGTTGCCGTTGTCAGTGGGATAGCTTTTGGTGCTCCTCATTGCATTAGAATATCGTATTCGGTCTCAGAGGAAAAAATTACTGAAGCAGTAAACCGGATGAGAAAAGCTTTGGATTTATTGCATTAAATCCATCACTCCACCACGACCAACTTATATTGTTGCATTTCAGCTATTTGCAAGTAAGCATTCTCAAAATAATCCAGCCTACTTCGTAAACTATCTTTGGATACCGGTTCAATTTTAAATTGCGTTTGATAAAACTTTGGTGCTTCAGAAAGATGATTAACCTGATGTGATTTGAGATTTGATGTATATAAAACAAATTGCATTAAATCATATCCTTCAAACGCATCGTTTCTTGGAAACTCACGGTAAGTCTCATAGTAGCGCAATTTAAACTTATTTTGTTCGACTGGGTTTACATCCATGATATTCCCTAAACACATCCTAACATTCAACTTATTGATGTAATCAACAACTTCTTCTTTAAAATCAAGCCATCGTTGCGAACCGTAAACAACGACTGCTCTATCCAGTTTTTCCGCCGACAATCTCCTTAAAAAATGGTAAACAAAATTTTCATCTTTTGCGCTGTAGTGAGGCAAGATGAAAACCGTTTGGTTATCTTTGCTCAGATAATCCTCAAATAACAAATCCGAAGAGCTTGCAAGTTCCTCTTCCTTGAATACCACTTCCTCGTAATGGGTTGCTGCTTCACGTAAAAACAGATTTACTTTAGGGTCATCGGTGGATTTTCCAACGATATAAATTTTCTTACCGCTGAAATGGTGCTGAATGTGTTGATGCACAAATTTAAATTGTTTATTCAGGCCAGCTTTGATTTGCAAATAATATGGATTGTCTACTGCAATGGTAGAACTGCTAATCCACGGACTGATGACCAGTGTTTTGTTTTGTTTCGCCCATTCTGCCGCAAGCTTCAAAGCATCAATGTTATAAGGGCCTATGATACAATCTGGTTTTCTGGTTTGCAGAGCACCTAAAGTTTTTTCCACACCTTCTTTACCATTTTCCTCATGAACACTTAACAATACATCCATCCCATTGGTCTTTTTATAATCTTCAAGTGCTAATTGAGCGCCACAATAAAATTGAAAAAAACGAACGGATTCGGCAAAGCTACTATCGGAAGCATTCCGCTCAACAGGCAGCAACATCATGATGCTGATTTGCTCGGGATTTATTGTACGTATTAAAAATGAATCAACTTTTTCATGCGGTTTTTCCAACTCAATCACCGGATGGTTCTTCTTATCGTTTGTTTTGGTGCTGGTTGAATCAGGAACTTCCCGGATGACGGGTTTTGAATCCTTGGTTGAATCCGGTTGAGAAGTTTGGTTGGGAGGATCCACTACCACAACCTTTTTCTCAGAAGGTTTGTGTACTTCTGTTTTAGCAGGCTTGGTAGATGCACAAGAAAAACATTGGACTACCAGCACTAAGATTAGGATTGTTACTCCTTTATTCCCATTCAATGGTTGCTGGTGGTTTCGAGCTAATGTCATATACTACCCTATTGATCCCTTTAACGTTATTGATGATATCATTTGATATTTTGGCCAGCACCGCATGAGGAATTTCACTCCAGTCAGCGGTCATGCCATCGGTTGAGTTTACAGCGCGCAAAGCAACCACTTTTTCATAAGTTCTCTCATCTCCCATCACACCTACGGTATGTACCGGCAACAAGATCGCACCAGCTTGCCAGATTTTATCGTAAAGGCCAGCCACTTTTAAGTGTTTAATGTAGATATGATCCGCTTTCTGCAGTAATTCAATTTGGTCGCGATGAATTTCTCCAATGATCCGAATGGCCAATCCAGGACCAGGAAAAGGATGACGACTTAAAATTTCAATGGGCAATCCAAGACTTTTTCCGACTTGTCTTACTTCATCTTTAAAAAGCAATTTGAGCGGCTCAATGATTTTTAAGTGAAGTGTATCGGGCAGTCCCCCCACGTTGTGATGCGACTTAATGGTGGATGAAGGACCATAAACAGAAACGCTTTCAATCCGATCCGGGTAAATGGTTCCTTGACATAACCACTTCACTTGAGGAAAACTGGCAGCGGCACGCTGAAAGACATCGATAAATACCTTACCAATAATCTTGCGCTTTTTTTCAGGGTCAGAAACCCCTTCCAGAGCTGAATAGAATTCTTCTTTGGCATCAATTCCTTTTACATCCAATCCCAATGCAGCATAAGTATTCATCACCTCTTCGAATTCACCTAATCGCAAAAGCCCATTGTCAATAAAGAAGCAATGGAGATTTTTACCTATAGCTTGCTGCATCAGTAAAGCAGCAACCGATGAGTCGACTCCACCGGACAATGCAAGCAACACTTGATCCCCTGCAATGTCATGACGTATGGAAGCTATCTGTTCTGTTATAAAAGAACCTGTGGTCCAATTCGGCTGAAGTTTACAAATATTAAATAGAAAATTCTTTAACAATTGTGTTCCATATACGGTGTGCATCACTTCCGGATGAAATTGTACACCGTATACGGGATGATGGAAATTTGTCAATTTAAACGCAGCCACCGGTATGGATTCCGTTTTTCCGATGACAACTGCATGTTCCGGTAATTGTGTAATCGAATCACTGTGAGACATCCAAATTTGTTGAAGGTTGGGAACCTCATTGAACAAGGCATCCTCTTGGGTAAATTCAAGAAATGCACGCCCATATTCTCTTTTAGTGGAGGCGCTCACCACCCCTCCAAAAGCTGCGGTCAGCAATTGGGCACCATAACAAATGCCCAATACTGGATAACTCTTCACCAATGCTGGAAGATCGACGTGTGGATGTTCAGTATCCCTTACCGAACACGGTGACCCTGCCAAGATCACAGCAGCTACCGATTCAGGATCCCTGATGGCTTGATGATAAGGCTGAATTTCACAGTAAACTTCAAGTTCACGGATGCGTCTTGCAATCAACTGTGTCAATTGCGAACCAAAATCAAGAATTATTATTTTTTCCATATAAAAATGGAGCAGTGATTTTCATCCAGTTAGCGAGACTTTATATGCTAAGGCCCCTACCTTCCTTTACGATTTTGCCATTGTCTTCGAGCTGTTTTAACAATTTATCCAGCACGCCATTGACAAACTCTCGTGATTTATCCGTACTGTACATTTTGGATAATTCAACGTATTCATTTAAGGTTACTTTTGGCGGAATCGTTTTAAAATGAACCATTTCCACGACACCCATCTTGATCAAAATCATATCGATTATGGCCACTCTCTCAGAATCCCAATTCTCCAACACAGGATTGATCATACTGGATAAATCCTGGTCCAAATGGTAGGTGTTATCCAACAGAAATTTTCCGAAATGCTTAACAGTTTCTTCATCCGGAATATAATCTTCATAGATAGGACCTGCATGTGGTAATATTTTGAGGGTTTTCTTCAATGCCCCAATGACAAGACTTTTATCATCTGCCCAACCAGCAAAACGATCATCCATTATTTCATTAAACAACTCGTTTCTTCTGCAGAATCGATAAAGCTCCAATAAGATTTCAACGTGATCGTCGTGCCCAGAGTCTTTGGCAAGATAATCCTGATAGGCCTGCTCTTTAGAAAAATCCTTGTAAATCTTGCGAAACAGATCATCATCCAATCCTTCTGAACACTTTTCATCCTTGAATTTTTTCTGGATGAGTTTATTATTTTCAATGCTCTGTATCAGTGGATTAGAATATATTTTATCGGTAAACAGTTTGTCAGAATCTGACTTAATGTGTTTCGATTGTCTCAATTTGAAATCTTCTCCGGCGAAGTGACAGACCCTTACAATACAATACAGGTTAAGTAAATACAAGCGGAAAGCATCATGAATGGACTTATGATAAGCCGCCAGAGCATTTTCGTAGCTCAATTCACGATCTTGGGTCAGACTATATAATTGTTGCATCACTTTGACGCGAACATTTCTCCTACTCAACATGTAGTGCCGGCGCTTTAATTAAGCCACAAAATTATATTCTTTACGCAATTTTTCGATTAAAATGTTTGAGTTTTCAGATTTTTCTGATGAGAGGTGAATTTAGGGGTTTTGGTGTTAAGGTATTTTGGGATTTTGGTGTTTAGAGGTTTGGGAATGGAGGTATGGAGGTGTTTAGGAATACAAGGAACGTGTATGTTAGAAATTATTAAATAAATATTACCAAAATTCCTCCAAGTCTGCAAGCTTAAATAGCTCCTTAACTACACTCCTAAATCCTAATCCCCTAAATGCCTAAACCCTTTCTTCAGGTGGGGAGGATGGAGGAATTCCTATTGGGTCAATTAAGAATCAATCGTATGGTTGAACACATCTTTCTCTTTTCCAGAAAATTCAGGGATTCATAAATAACCATTCAGAACCACCGGAATAATCTTATCGTGTGTGTTTTACCACATCATCTTAAATACAGGTAAAATACACCCGAAAGCATAACTTGAAAGTTCCAAGCTTAAGCTAACTCTTTCATTCTGAAATTAATAAATCTTATTGGCCGTCTCATTCAAAAATCTCTCTCTTAATTCATTGGCATCCGGTAATTGCTTATGATGCCATTTGTGGATAATTTTACCTGATTTAAGCAACAACAAACCCGGATTTGAACGCATAATCGTTTTCAGCACTAAATCATCTGCTTCATAGCAAGGAAATTGAATACCGGATGCTTTTCGAAACTCTATGATACCTTCTTCTGTCAAGCCACCAAACACTGCACTTACATTCACCTGATCTTGTTTTAATGAATCCATGAGCGTAATGAATTTGTCTTTCATCACGGTCAGGTAATCCTCGTCCCAGGCATAATGGTTCCGCTTGACCTGCTTCGTGATAATGGTATCTATTTCTCCTGATCTCCTAATTTCAACCGTTTCCAAATGCGTCATTGGATCAAAAATAACGACGGTGTCTGTGCGCAAAATTGTATCCTGAACAGACATTTCTTGCAAGGTCACTTTGAAAGGAACTTTTGGACTCAAGATGAGAAAATGGTAACGGTTATCCGTTAACAATTGTTCGGTAACACTTTCTCCCTCATAAGTGAGGACGTCGAAGTCTGATATTTTCGTCCTTGGAACTGTAGGTTCGGTCTTGATTTGATCCAAAGTCTCCCAACTTGCTTTGAAATTGGGATTTTGCTTAAAAGAATCAAGATATGCCTGATAAGGAACCTCTATTTCTGATTGGGTTGATTTGTTTCGAATGCGATAAGCTAAAATCTCAACTTCTCCTTGCGCTTTTTGTTCTAAATCCTTTTGCCCTTTGATATCAGTACCCACCCTGAATGGTCTGAAATCAATTACGGGTTCATTCCAAATGTAGTTAGAAAAACAAAACAAAAGCAATCCCAAAGTACTGAAACCTGTTATGGTAGACCTTAATAGCGGACTGAACAATTGCACCATTTTTCTCCAGCGCAAAATGAACCAAATGGCGGGACCCATTAAAATCAGGTCTTTTATAAATGAAACTTTAGGTTCCAGCTTTATAAAATCTCCAAAACATCCACAATCGGTAACCCGCATTTGATTTTTGTTGAATTCTGTCCATTTACTGAATTCAAAGAAGTTTGCATCGGTTGGAACATATCCGGTAAGAAACGTAAAACCCGTTAAAATGGTGAAGAACACCATGATCAGCAAGAATAACCATGCAGCTAGTTTAGGTCGATAACCAATGATGATCATGACGCCTAATACAATTTCAAGGACAATCATAAAAACCGAAAAACCAATGGACATGGATGACATGGCTGGAAACACCGGAGCCAGAAATGACAAAAAAGATCCCTTGCAGGTGTCTTCAAAAGCGGCAAAATATTGCTCCATTTTGAATGCAGTTCCCATGGGATCCACAGCTTTTACAAAGCCTGAGAAAATAAACAATATCCCACAGAAGTTTTGGATAAAATTATCCAAAAAGGAAAATTTTGAGGGCTTGAATTTAAAAACAATTCCGGTAAGTGCAAGCGCTGCAATTCCAACATAAATAAACAAACTTACAATCGTCATGATGGATTAAAATTTAAATGACCAAGGTTTTGCTTCAGACCAAATGATTAAAGCAAAAACCGCATAATTTATGATGTCGTAATAATTTGCTGAAATACCTTCGGAGATAATGGTTTTCCCTTTGTTTTCTTCAATTTTACGAATTCGTAGAATTTTAGAAAGGATCAAGTCTGTAAAACTGCTCATTCTCATCTGTCGCCATATTTCACCATAATCATGATTCTTTCTCAACATTAATTGGAAAGCTTCATTAAAATGCTTTTCATACAAGGGCAACAATATGTCCTGGTCCATTTCATCTTCATGAGAACCCAATTCCAATTGAATCAGGGCCATTATGGCGTAGTTGATGACACCGACATATTCCACATCGGGTAATTCATCAACTCTTTGCTCGGAATGTTCTTCAATTGTCCTGATCCGGGAAGCTTTGATCAGGAGTTGGTCAGTCAAGGAAGATGGACGTAAAATTCTCCATGATGTACCATAGTCCTGACTCTTGTGTAAGAAAATGCTCTTGCAGATTTCCTTGATAGAACGGTATTGCTCAGTTGTTTTTTCCAAAGTATCCTATCCTGTAACAAAATTATTTGGATAAAGGATTGGTTGTTGCGTTTTGTTCAAAAATCATGAAAATGATATGTTAAACCCCATCCATCCATTTAGCATGCAAGGATTGTCCGTGGTGTTAAAATAAAAGCGGACCCATTAGACTCTCATTCATCTTGCCTCCTGACGGCCGATGGTGTGCCCTATATTTCTACAACATGACTACTTAGCCAACCACCAGAATATGCATTTCATGTTATTCTCTAAAATGCGTGCGATAAGTCAGTTGATTATAAGAAATGCATTCTACTTTTACAGGATTAATCATTGTCACCTTTAGCTTGCCTGTTCAATACTTCTGCATTCCGCGTGAATCCACGACTACATCAACCGTTAAAGGAAGTCGTTTCATCGCATTTGCTTTTCCTGTTGCCTCTGAAGAGGATATTCAAATTAAAATTCGCGACATCAAATCTTTACACCCAAAGGCAAGACATTGGTGCTACGCTTGGAAATTGGGCACGAAACAAATTCAATTTCGCATACAGGATGATGGCGAGCCTTCAGGAACAGCCGGCAGACCCATTTATCAACAAATTGAAAGCAAACAACTCAGCAATGTACTCGTCGTCGTCGTGCGCTATTTTGGAGGCATTCTATTGGGAACCGGAGGACTGATAAAAGCATATAAAGAAGCCGCAAAGTCTTGTCTTGATGCCGTTCAACCCATACCCTTGATTTCTTTCATTGAAATTACCGTCCATGCTGACCTTCCGAAACTCCAAAGAATCATCACGCACTTGAAAGAATTGAACGTAGCCGTGACCTCTTCCTCAATAGAGATGCAAGGCTTTGTATCCTTCCGAATCCAAGAAACCGAGAAAGACATTTTATTGAAAAATTTAAAGGCCAGATTGGACAAAATGCCTATTCATCAAATACAAGATGCTACTCAATGGAATGATTGTATATTGTCCATTCATCATCAATAACAGCGTGAAATTGATCGGATTGACCGGCGGTATTGGCAGTGGAAAATCAACCGTGGCCCATATCTTTAAATTACTGGGGGTGCCGATTTATTATGCCGATCAGCGGGCAAAGCACTTAATGGAAACCAATCCCCAATTACAAAATACCCTTATTTCCTATTTTGGTCAAAATGCGTTTACACATGAAGGTAAACTGAATTCTTCACTCATTTCAAGCGCCGTGTTTTCTGATCCTGCAAAACTCCACTGGCTTAACCAACAAGTACACCCGTATGTCGGACAAGACCTTTATTTATGGGCCCAAAGTCAAACATCCATTTATGGTATTGTTGAAACTGCACTGATTCGGGAAACCCAACGCTTAATTCCCCTTAAAAAAATAATCGTGGTTACTGCCGCTGAAAAACTCAGAATACAGCGGGCCATGCAGCGTGACCGATCAGACGAAGTCAGTGTTAAGCAACGAATGGCCCATCAGCTAAAACAAGAAGAATGGCTTAAGGTGGCAGATTACGTCGTTGAGAATGATCAAAAATTCAGCCTGATCAGGCAATGTGTTAAAATCCATCAATCATTGACAGCTGAGTTAGTTGGTAATCATTAGGATTTGTTTAGAGCAACTCACAATCAAGCAAGATTTGGTAACTTTGCTTAAATTGCATTTATGGAACACGTATCAACCACCCTTAGCGCTGCTCAATATATCGAGCGGGAAGATCTATATGGAGCCCATAATTATCACCCGCTTCCCGTCGTCATTGAACGTGGAGAAGGAATCTACATCTGGGATGTTGAAGGAAATAAATACATGGATTTTCTTTCAGCCTATTCGGCAGTGAATCAAGGGCATTGCCATCCGGCAATTATTCAATCTTTGGTGACACAAGCCCAGAAACTTACTCTCAGCTCAAGGGCATTTTACAACAACCAACTTGGGCATTTTGAAAAGTTAATGTGCCAGCATTTCGGATACCAAAAGTTGCTACCCATGAACACGGGAGCTGAGGCCGTTGAAACCGCGATTAAACTATGCAGAAAATGGGCTTACACCAAGCGCAATATAAAAGACGGTGAAGCCAAGATCATCGTATTTGAAGGTAATTTCCACGGACGCACCCTGATCCCGGTATCCATGTCTACCGATCCCAGCAGCTACAGCGGATTTGGACCATACGTGCCCGGATTTATCAAATTGCCCTATAACGATATTGATGCCTTGACCCAGGCTTTTCATCAAGACGTGAACATCGCCGGGCTTATCGTGGAACCCATACAAGGTGAAGCAGGCGTAGTGCCCGCAGAGGACTCTTTCTTAATGGCAGCCCGTAATTTGTGTAGCCAGCACAAAGCCCTTTTTATTGCCGATGAAATTCAGACGGGTTTATGCAGAACCGGCAAAATGCTGGCCTGCGACTATACGGGAATCCGACCCGACATCCTGATTCTTGGAAAAGCCCTTTCGGGAGGGGTTCTGCCCGTTTCCGCTGTTCTTGCCGATGATGAGATCATGCTGTGCATTCATCCCGGTGAACATGGTTCCACCTTTGGTGGCAATCCACTGGCCAGTAAAGTGGCCATCACCGCCTTCAAAGTTTTGTTGGAAGAGAATCTTGCAGACAATGCTATGCAACAAGGGGAATGGCTAAGGGAAAGGCTTACGGCCCTTCAAAAAAAATATCCCATCATTCAGACGGTTCGAGGCCGCGGTTTACTGAATGCCATCGTAATTCATACGGATGAAGATAGTCAAGCAGCCTGGAATCTATGCACCGAAATGGCCAAACATGGCTTATTGGCAAAACCCACGCATGGTAATATCATTCGCCTTGCACCCCCCTTATGCATCACCCGTGATGAAATTGAAATGGCCATTGTGGCCATTGAGCGATCTTTGCAATCGATGAACCAATCATCACTTAAATAATTATTTTAGATTGAATTATATATTGCATAAATCATTAATTTTGTTCAAAACTTCAAATATGCGCCCGATTCATTTACTATGCTTTTTCCTGGTTTGTTGTGCCTTGCCAAGTCAATCCCAAACCATGCAAATTAAGTTCTGTGGCAAAACCTCCAATGTGACCCCGGCAACCGATGGCAGCGGCAATGACCAGAGACATAAAGGAGCTCTCCGTCTGGATTATATCCGCGTTGGCCGGGTTGGACAATCCAAGACTTCCCCATTCTACCATTTAGGCAACACCGGTGCCATTACCTTTAAAAACAACACCTGGGTAGATGGTTGTGGAAATAATCAAAACTTAACCTATTGCTCTGGATGTACCAAGTGCACTTATGTCACCGACAACTCCAATAAATCCATTGGCGTGTTTGAAGGTAAAATGCAAGGAAATGTCCGTATGCGCAGTAACAGCAATGATTTATTTTTGGAAAGCACCGGAGATCAAAATGTCGTTTGCTTTGTTACTGACCCTTTTGATGTAACCGCTCATGGCGGTAAAAAAATTGAAGTCAATGTTGGATATGAGGGCACTAAACTGGAAACTTTTGAAACCAAAAACGTCAGTTTTTCTTACAAATATGCCGGTATGGATTGGAAACAACTGCTCAATCAAAACAGCAACTTTCTGAGGGTCATTGATACAACCATTTTTCTCATCGAAAGTGTTCCTGTTGCGGTTGAAAATCTGGACCAACTGGTAGAAATTTCGATCAGCCCAAATCCGGTGACAGAAGATCTTGTCGTTAAACTCAACAGCCAACAAGCGTTCATTGGGCATCTGGTGGTCAGAAGTATTGATTCAAAAGAAGTACTTCAATACCCTGTTCAGGTACCTTCAGGTCCTTTCGTACAAACGCTGTCATTAAAAAATTTGGAAAGTGGTTTTTATCTATTACAACTCAGTGACGCATCTGGAAAAATAAGTACGCGCAAGTTTGTCAAAAAGTAATATTCGCTGATTTACTATTGCGATTAACGACCCGCAAAGGGCCAAGTCCTCTTGCCCAAATGAATTTCACATCAACCTTCAGTTGATGGTTGTTTTCCTGCAAATTTTGTAGAATTCTGAATATAAAATTGCATGCATTCAGGATTGCGCATTGCATCCGGATTGTAAGCTTTTGAGATCTCTACGTTCATCAAGACTTTCTTCACTGGCCCTTCCATCTTCTTCCCACTGATGGTGTAAGGTATATCGGGCACAACAAAGATCTGATCTGGTACATGCCTCGGGCTGCAATGGACTCTCAATTGTTTTCTGATCCGACCAAACAGTGGGTCAAGTTCACCGACTTCACTTTTTAACTGGATGAATAAAGGCATGAAGTGCTCCCCATTGGGATACTCAATGTTGATGATCAGCGCATCTTTCAATTCTGGAATTTCGTTCAGGGCATTGTAAATTTCTGCCGTTCCCATTCGCACACCCTGCCGGTTCAAAGTAGCATCCGATCTTCCGTGAATGACGATGCCATCCTCAGCGGTAATTTCTATCCAATCCCCATGTCTCCAAACCCCGGGATAAAATTCAAAATAACTTGACAGATATTTTTTGTAATCCACATCATTCCAAAATTTAACCGGCATACAAGGCATTGGCTTGGTGATGACCATCTCCCCCAACGATTTTACAACAGCATGTCCATTTTCATCCCAGGCTTCCATAGCCACTCCCAGGGCCCGGCATTGAATCTGTCCACCATACACCGGACGGAATATGCAACTTCCCACAAATGCTGTGCAAACATCGGTTCCCCCACTCATGGAACACAACCAAACTTCCTGGTGGATGGACTTGTAAACCCATTCAAAGGCTTCAGGAGGTAAGGGAGAACCTGTGGAGCCTATGGACCTGAGTTTTGACAAGTTGAACTCTAATCCCGGTTGCAGACCCTCTTTCATGCACGCCACCAGAAAAGGAGCACTCGTCCCAAAATGGTTGATTGCCATATTTTCCGTCATATTCCATAAATGCTTTAAATCCGGATAAGCGGCACTGCCATCATACAAAATGGCGGTTGCACCCACCAAAAGCGAAGCATGTACGAAATTCCACATCATCCACCCGGTAGTGGAATACCAAAAGAACTTTTCCCCTGGCCTTACATCATTGTGTAAACTGAGGTACTTTAAATGTTCCAACAGCATGCCTCCATGGCCGTGTACAATGGCTTTTGGCAAACCGGTCGTTCCACTTGAATAAAGAATCCAGATCGGATGGTCGAAGGGAACTCGAACAAATTCCAGTCGTTCAAAGGTTGGGCGCATCAGCTTCTGCCATTTGAAATACTGGTCGCCATCAGGGGCTTCAATCCCATAGGTTTCAATCCAAACCAGAGCTTTGAGGGATGGAAGTGATTGAAATAATTCAATCACCTTTTGCCTTTTGTCAAACTGTTTACCCCCATATGAATAGGCGGTAGAGGCTACGAGTACCCCGGGTTCAACTTGTTCAAACCGATCCTTGGCACTTCCAACCCCAAAATCCGGTGAACAGCTGCTCCACACCAGACCACTGCTTACGGTAGCCAGCATGGCCGTGGAACTTTCCGGCAAGTTACCCGTGAAGGCCACTACGCGATCCCCTATGTTCAATCCAACTTGATTCAGGAACCGTTGAAAATGTCTCGCATCCCTTTCCAACTCCGACCAGGAAATCTCCTTGACAGAATTCCCTTCGGACCAGGCCATCAGGGCAGGTGAATGGTTATTGGAATTTCTGAAAATGTGTTCGGCATAATTCAAAGAAATTCCTTCAAACCATCGGGTAAAAGGCATCATTTCCCCATTGCAGACTTGATGATAATTCCCTGAGTATTCAATTTGAAAATAATTCAGTACAGCTTCCCAAAAAGCTTCACTGTGCTCGATGGACCAGCGGTACAATGTATCGTAGTCATTGAATTGCAGACCATGACGGGTGCCCAGCCATTTAGAAAACTTATATAAGTCGCTGGATTGTTTTACGCCCAAACTGGCTTCCCACAAAATGCGTTCCGGTCCATTCATGTTAGAAAAATTCAAGAATTATGGATAAAGATACGTATCCGACAGACGAACCCGATGCAACAAAACAATCGGACCAGTTTAAAGCCCGGCATGATCCATAGCGTTGAATTCTTCGCTTTCAAATGACCCAAACATTCATCAGCATAACCGCAAAAGAATTGCAACAATCCGGATTCATTCTTGTTTTTTTCGTACGATTTCCTTTCAACCATTGAATGCGCATTATGTTTTGGAAGAATTTGAAACAGCATTACTTCAATAAATTTCCCTGGCTCACGCGACTTGGCTTAGCGGCTTTTCTGTTTTTTCTCGTCAAGGGATTGGTTTGGATTGCCATTTTCCTGGTGGCGTATTGCAACATCAAAGATTAATGCCCCAGGGTGCTTATCCATGGGCAGTTTATCCCTACAACATATTCACAGTGATCTCCCTGAAAGTCAGGTTTTATGCAACCGTTGCGTTTTGATGGGAACCGGATGTTCTTCCAGAAAATCATGCATTTGCCTGAAATAATGATTTATGCAATTCGCATTTACCTGCCGATGAAACTACTTTTGTTGCGGCCAAATCTTCAACCATGAATTACCAAACGGCTGAACAAGCCATCCAAAAAATCCAATCTCATCAAAGAGTTTATTTGCATGGCAGTGCAGCGACACCTGTCCATCTCATTCAAGAGTTGATCCGTCAGAAAGACCGGCTGCAGGAAGTTGAATTGGTCTGCATTTCACTCAAAGGGGTTGACCTGAATGCGCTTGATCTGAAGGATCACTTTTACATCAATGCACTGTTTGTTTCGGAGAGTAACCGGGAAGCGGTCAACAGCAACCGGGGGGACTACATACCCGTGTTTCTCAGTGAAATTTCAAAGTTGTTTTCTGAGCGCATTTTGCCCCTGGACGTGGCTATTTTGCAAGTCTCCCCACCCGACCAACACGGCTATTGTTCATTGGGTCCTTCTGTTGACATTGCCCGTGCGGCGTTTTTAAGTTCGAAAGTCAGAATTGCCCAGGTAAATCCCAAAATGCCTCGAGTCCACGGTGATGGATTTTTGCCTATCAAAGCATTTGATGCTGCGGTTTGGGTCGATGAACCACTACCCGAAGTGAGTTACGAAGAAGAATTGAAGCCTACGGATCACATCATTGGTCAACACATTGCCGGTCTGATCGAAGATGGCGCTACCCTGCAGGTGGGCATTGGAAGAATACCTGATGCGGCATTGTCCAATCTTTATCATTTAAAAAACCTGGGTTTGCATACGGAAATGTTTTCCGACAGCATCATACCCCTGATTCAATCCGGAGTCATTAACAACAGTGAGAAAAAGGTAGCCAATGGGTATTCCGTTACTTCATTTGTGTTGGGTACCAAAAAACTCTACCAGTTTGTGGATGACAATCCTGCGATAAAAGCCATGGACATCCACTACGTCAACGATCCCCGAGTCCTGAGCTTAAATCCAAAAGTGACTGCCATCAACAGCGCTATTGAAATTGACCTTACCGGACAGGTTTGTTCCGATTCCATCGGTACGCTACAGTATTCGGGCATTGGGGGTCAAATGGATTTTATCCGTGGTGCAGCCTTATCCGAAAAGGGAAAGCCGATCATAGCTTTACCCTCCATCACTTCCAGCGGAGCTTCGCGAATTGTACCCGTATTAAAAGAAGGTGCCGGAGTGGTCACAACCCGTGGACACATCCATTGGGTTGTCACGGAATACGGAGCTGTGAATTTGTTTGGTCTGCACATGG
>WBZV01000035.1_pt1 | contig 97111 bp, 94 predicted proteins | sample 5204221 | NCBI WGS metagenome assembly WBZV01 (sample SAMN12344360, study PRJNA552823) | activated sludge metagenome | biome: Activated sludge suspended growth; feature: Nitrification reactor; material: Wastewater; isolation source: activated sludge from nitrification reactor of wastewater... | reverse complement strand
GTCAATAGAATAATAGGAGGCCCCCATGGATCTCGGATCCGTCATATCGCTGGCGCTGTTTTCTTTTGGCCTCATGGTGGTCATTGCCGCTTTGGCGTCGGTGCTGATCCGCGGGATCGTGGTCGTCCTGGCGGGCGCCAAGGCCAAGGCGCCACCCGCAGCGACGCAGGTCGCGATCTCGGTGGAGCCGGCGGTGGACGAAACTGCCGCCCACGTCGCGGCGATTGCCGCTGCGGTATACGCGGTTCTCGGGGCGCATCGGCTGGTGCACGTTCACGAGGTTCCGCGCGGTCCGGGTTGGACCACGACCGGCCGGCTCGCTCACCACGCCTCGCACCTGCCGCGGCGTTCGCGTTGATCCCCTTCCAATCTTAAGGGACCGAACATGGTTAGGCATCTCAGAATCACCGTTGAAGGCAAGGCTTATGACGTCGTCGTCGAGGATGTGACCGAAGGGACCGGCGGAACGCTCTATCCGACGCCCGGATCGATGGCGGCCGCACGTGAACCGGCTCCCGCCGCTGCTCCGTTGCCGGCAGCCCCCGCTGCTCTGTCGGCAGCTGGTGGAGGCCCGGACGATAAGCTGGCGCCGCTGGGCGGCGTCATTGTCGAGGTTACCGTCAAGGTCGGCGATCAGGTGAAGGCCGGCGACAAAGTGGCAGTGATCGAGGCGATGAAGATGAAGACCGTCGTCTCCGCTCACAAGGACGGCAAGGTCACCGGCGTCGCCGTGAAAGTCGGCGACGCGGTGGATGCGGGCCAGCCGCTGGTTTCGATCGGCTAACGGTCGGCGAGATCGGCCAAGAACGGGAGGGGCCGCCGTGCCCGATATTCAGTTTATTCAGCTCTTTCAGGGCATTGCCACGCTCGCGGAATCGGAGCCGAAGATTCTCTTCGGTCGTATCTTTCTGATGCTGCTCGGCGTCGCGCTCATCTATCTTGGCAAGAAGGGCGTTCTCGAGGCGCTGCTGATGATCCCGATGGGACTCGGCATGGCAGCGGTGAATGCCGGCGTGCTGTTTTTCGAGGGAGGGCGGATGGGGACACTGTTCCTCGAGCCACTTGAATCCGAGACCAACGCGCTCATGAATGTGTTGCAGATTAATTTTCTGCAGCCGGTTTATACGTTCACTTTTTCCAACGGTCTGATCGCGGTTTTGGTGTTCCTTGGCATCGGCACGCTTCTCGATGTCGGGTTCGTCATGCAGCGGCCGTTTCGTAGCATGTTTATCGCGGTGTGCGCCGAACTCGGTACGTTGGTGACGTTTCCCCTGGGCGTGTGGCTAGGCCTGCCTTTGAACGAAGCAGCGGCGACGTCAACGATCGGCGGTGCCGATGGCCCGATGGTGCTCTTCGCTGCGCTGGTTCTCGCTCCGGAGATCTTTGTCCCGATCACCGTCGTCGGTTATTTGTACCTGGGGTTGACGTACGGCGGCTATCCGTACCTGATCAAGGCCATGGTGCCGCCGAAAATTCGTGGTCTTGCAATGCCACCTGAGAAGATGCGTGAAATAACGTCGGAAGAAAAAATGGTCTTCGCCGTGGTGGCCTGCATAGCGCTCTGCCTCTTGTTTCCGGTTGCCGCCCCACTGTTTATGGCGCTTTTTCTGGGAGTTATCGTCCGGGAGAGCGGACTCACCTATTTCCGGGAGTTATTCAGCAACCAGGTGCTGTACGGTGCCACCTTCTTTCTTGGCCTAACGCTCGGCATACTGTGCGAGGCTCGCACGATTCTTGATCCGAAGGTGCTAATTCTGCTGGTGCTCGGCATCATCGCGCTGACGTTCTCGGCGATTGGCGGGCTCCTGGGCGGCTACGTGCTCTACTTTCTCTCCGGCCGCAAGTATAACCCGGTAATTGGCATTGCGGGTGTTAGTTGCGTTCCGACTACATCGAAAGTAGCGCAAAAGACGGTTTCGGCAGTCAATCCTGAAGCGATCATCTTACCTCACGCTTTGGGCGCAAATATCTCCGGTGTCATAACATCTGCTATCTTTGCGGCCGTGCTCATTACTGTCGTTAAAGCAGCGCAAGGGACGCTATGAAGCTCAAAGCGCCACGCCGTCTCAGGCGGCTGCCGCGAGCTGCCTACTGGGTCGCAGGAGCCATTCTTGCTTGTACGGGCGCCTTGGGCGCCCGTCTTATTTCGGAGCTCTTTCCTCTCGGACAGCGCATCCCGATCTGGCTGACCGGCGCTGGCATCGTCTTTCTCGGGCTGTGCGTGCTGTCGCTCGGCACCCGGGCATGGCTGGAAACGTCAACGGAGGAAGAAACGACCGCGTCTCCACCGGCCGAGGCACCTCCCCAGGACGATCCAAGTTATGGCGCTGACAGACCCTAATGGCCCACGGCAAGCGAGTGGAGCGGGTGAAGGGAATCGAACCCTCGTTTAAAGCTTGGGAAGCTTTCGTTCTACCATTGAACCACACCCGCTTAGCTCTACTCTATCGTGGAGGCTCGCCGCTTGGCAAGCCGGGGGCGTTCCAGGGGCGTTGCGGCGAGCAATCAGCACTTGGATGTGTCAACGCGATGCGCCAATTATGTGCGAGGCCCACCGTTCAGCGAGCGACCGATGCCCGATACCGGTTTTGATCGTGCCCCGCCCGCCACGTCCAAGTTCCGCAATTGCCGCCTTACCGCGAAAGGAGAGCCACGTGCTTTTGTCTCGCTCCAGCGGCTGGCCACCTTGTGGTTTAACACCGGCAGCTTGTGCAACATCGCGTGCGATAACTGTTACATCGAATCGAGCCCCCGCAACGATCGCCTCAGCTACCTGACTGCTGCTGAGGTGGGTGAATACATTAGAGAAATTCAGGAAAACGCATTGCCAGTCGAGCAGATAGGCTTCACGGGTGGGGAGCCGTTTTTGAACCGCGAGTTCGTTCCCATGCTCCGGGACGCGCTATCATGCGGATTCAAGGCCCTGGTGCTTACCAACGCGATGAAACCGATGCAACAGCGAGCGTCGGCACTGCTTGACGTTCAGAGACAGCATGCGGCGGACCTAACCATACGCGTCTCGATCGACCACTATCTGCCGGACCGATATGAGGCCGTCCGCGGACACGGCACCTGGGATGGCGCACTGACTGGACTGCGCTGGCTGTGCGCGAACGGCTTTCGTGTTGACGTTGCCGGACGAACACTTTGGAATGAACCGGAAGCGGCGATGCGTGCCGGGTTCGCCGAGCTATTTGCGGCAGAGGAGCTTACCATCGACGCAGCGGATCCCAATCGGCTCGTACTTTTTCCCGAAATGGACATCCATGCCGACGTTCCGGAAATAACCACGAGTTGTTGGGGGATGCTCGGGATTCACCCCGGCGACATGATGTGCGCCTGGTCTCGGATGATTATCAAACGAAAGGGCGAATTACATCCCGTGGTCGTACCGTGTACCCTCCTTCCCTATGATCCGCAGTTCGAATTGGGGCGTCGTTTGACCGATGCGACGGCGACGGTCCACCTCAACCATCCCTTCTGCGCCCAATTTTGTGTCCTCGGTGGCGCGTCATGCTCGTCAGCGTGACGTCGGGGCCACTGGGGCCTTACGTCACGCCTGCAGATCTGGACAAACAGCCCATTGGCGCACATTTTTACCGAGAGATTCGAATACATTCAGTCGGCGTAGGGACGTGAGGCCAGAGTGAAGCAGACATCAACCGAAGATGCGTCGCCTTATGCAGCGACCACGCGCAACATCACCGTCAGCGTGCAGCCTTACTTTCTGGAAGAGCAGTCAGAACCGGAGTCCTCCCATTTTGTCTGGGCGTATCACGTCCGTATCCAGAATAACGGCCGCGAAACCGTTCAACTATTGACACGGCACTGGATGATCACCGACTCCCTCGGGCATCTTCACGAAGTTCGTGGCTCCGGCGTCGTCGGCAAACAACCAGTACTCCGGCCGGGTGAAGCCTTCGAGTACGCAAGCGGGACGCCGCTCGCAACGCCATCCGGCATCATGATGGGCTCCTATCAAATGCAGGCGGACAACGGCGAGCGCTTTGATATTGAGATTCCGGCATTTTCGCTGGACAGCCCCCACAGCCCTGTTGTCGTCCATTGAGCAAGATGACCGGTGGTCCGCACGACAGAACGAGCGACGTGCTGATGGCTCCGCTGAATCCGCTCGGACAGGCAAGAACTTCCGGATCCACTCTCGGGCCTAGCCGTGCTGAGGCCGAGGCGGCGGTGCGGACTCTCATTGGGTGGGCGGGCGACGATCCTGAGCGCGAGGGGCTGCGAGACACGCCACGGCGGGTCGTCGATGCGTACCGCGAGTTTTTTGCCGGGTATGACGCCGATCCCGTCGACATCCTCCGGCGCACCTTTGAGGAGACTGATGGCTACGACGAGATGGTGCTACTGCGGGATGTGCGATTCGAATCGCATTGCGAACATCACATGGCACCGATTATCGGGCGGGCGCACATAGCCTATCTGCCCCATCATCGCGTCGTTGGCATCAGTAAGCTCGCGCGCGTCGTCGATATCTACGCTCGCCGCCTGCAAATTCAGGAAAAAATGACGGCGCAGATTGCCAACGCGATCAATGAAATTTTGGAGCCGCAGGGGGTCGCGGTCGTTATCGAAGCTGCTCATCAGTGCATGACCACTCGTGGGGTTTACAAACCGGGGGTCGTGATGACGACGAGCCGGATGCTCGGAGCGTTCCGTAACGACCAGGCCACCCGCCGGGAGTTTCTGGCAATGATCGGCAAGAGAACGGGAGGCGAGGGCATCCTCGCCTGACGCCGCAACGCGGCTAATCTATTCCAGTCAAAACCATCGATTCGGCGATTCAGCGGGGTGCGATCGCGGCAAGAGAGTTGTGGCAAAGCATTCGTGGCGTAAATGGCCCTTTTTTCTAGGGGCTTTTTTATGGACGTGCGAGTGCAAATCAATCTGCCTTATGATTGCCGCAATTCCCCCGGATGGTGTCCCAGGAAGCGGTTGACTTGTTCGTTGTCACAATGGCGGGGTGTTACCGGAAAGCGTCACAGTGGTAAGATTTCAGTCTCCATAGTGGCAAAATTGGTAACAACATTTCCCTAAAGATGCTAGGCCAAGTCAGATGTTCCCGACAAAGCAAATCCTGCTGCATGACGTCCAAACGAGTTGCTTAGCCTCCCGAATGCAAGAGGCATCTTAAAACTCTCTGGGATCTCTCCGCCAGCTCATGGACCTGAAACGAATGTTCTCGAAGTGCGTCGCCAAAATTTTCGCCCTGGAACCTAAAGCGAACGCTGTCGAAGCAGGCATCATTACTGCTTTGCTTCTCACCGCCCTCCTGGTAACCATGGTGGCGGTGCGTGAGCCACTGATGACACTGTACTCTTCTTTCGTCGGTGATGTCGTGGTCGGTTCGCGATAACTTTCGGCTGGCCGCACGTTCAAAGCGGCCGGCAATCCTCGATCTTCTTATTAATTCATAGCCGATGCTGCAGGCCTGCGTGGATATCAGACCCAGGCGGCGGTTGAATAGGACCTCAATAACGAGAACAGCTACGCGGCTTGTGCTTCCGCGAGAGCAGCGACAAAGGGGCGGATCTTCATGTCTTCCCCGAGCACATGGTCGACCAACCAGTTCGCCAAAAGCTTGTAAATGTTGTTGGCCCGAAAGTTCGTTGAGTTTGCGCGGAACTGGGCCATCGCCTCGGTCACGTTCTCGGTAAACTCGCGGTGACAGCGCCGGTGAGCGTCGAGATCAGGATAGTTTCCCAGCTCCATCAGCCGTTCCTCGCGGCGGAAATGCGTCTGCGTATAAAGCAGGAGCTCGCTCAGAGCGTCCATGATCGCTTCTGGGTCATCTCCGGCAAGGTCCAGAAAACGGACGCGGTTCAACAGCTCAAACAAGCGCTTATGATCATTGTCGACGGCGGGGACGTTCAACGAAAGACTGTCACGCCAGCGAAGCAGTGTCATCCCCGTCTCCTTTCCCGCTATGATCGGTGGTCTTTTGCGCTGCAAAAGAAAATGTAAGCATACGCAGCATCCCAGGAGCAGTGCGAAAATGGAATTGCATCCCTGCAAGAAAGGCAAATCTGCCGTTATCAGCGGTGTGGTGCATCGGTCATGCTGAAAGCTAGCGGGTTTGCCGATAACCCAAGGCTTAAGCACGGATTCTTCACCCGCCTGGGCGGAGTCAGCCAGGGGCGCTACGCGTCCATGAACTGCGGGCTCGGGTCCAGTGATTTCCCGGATCATGTTAACGAAAACCGGACTCGCGCCATGGCCCAAGTCGGCCTGCCGCCGCAGGCTCTGGTGACGGCTCGGCAAGTTCATTCTGCCCGGGCCTGCATGGTCGACCGGCCTTGGGACGTCTTGGAGCGACCGGAACTGGATGGTCTGGCTACCCGTACGCCGGGCTTGGCTCTTGGCGTTCTTACCGCTGACTGTGCTCCTGTCCTGTTTGCTGACGTCAAGGCGGGCGTTATTGGGGCGGCTCATGCGGGATGGCGAGGCGCCAAAGAAGGAATATTGGAAGCCACGATCGCTGCTATGGAATCGCTAGGTGCGCGTCGAGATCAGATTGAAGCTGCCCTTGGTCCGTGCATTCGCCGAGGTAGTTATGAGGTCACCGAGGCCTTCCGCCATAGCTTCGTGAGCGATCAGCCGCAGTGCGCCCGCTTTTTTTTGGCGGGAGTACAAAGCGGACGATTTCAATTTGATCTTGCGGATTATGTGACGCAGAGGTTACGCCAAGCGGGGATAGCGGCGTTGTCGGTGCTTCCGCACGATACGTGCGCTGAGGCCGACCTGTTCTTCAGCTATCGCCGCGTCACGCTGAATGGGGGTGGTGATTACGGCCGCCAGCTTTCAACAATCACCCTCTCACGTTAGCTAACGCCGGCTCATTAGTTATCCTTGGCCCCCTGCTTAACCCAGAGCCGGATGATTTCGATCTGCTGTTTCAGCAGTGGCCGCTGCCCGTGGGGCATGCGAACTTTCGGGTCAGCACGTCCTTCGACCAGGACGAGGAGATTGCTGCTGAGCGTATCGCCAGGGACCACGATCGGCCCATGCTGGGTGCCCTTCATCAGGCCTGCGTAACTGGTCAGGTTCAGTCCGCTGGCTTCCTGTCCCTGACCGCCTGGCTTGTGGCATTCCACGCAATGCGACTGCAGAATGGGCTGAACATCCAGCCTCCAGCTTACTGTATCCTCGGCGGCAACAGCGGTCGACCAGGCGGCGGCGGCGATGGCGCCAGTCAGGACTAGTGCAGTGAATGAGCGCCTGAGTCTGTTCGTCATTTTTGTGTCCCCTGTGGCCTTTTATCTCCGGCGGCCTTACGCTCCGCTCCGTCACGGACTTTAGCACCAGTCTGCGGTAAAACCCAACCGTAAGGCGATGCCGGCGGCGCAAGGTGTCGCTATATCCGCGCGAGCCGGACACCCCGCTGTGAAACGCACCACTCACTAAGGGTATGGACATCGACCCACGGCCCACTTCATATCAAACTAAATGCGACTGCTGCCGTTGCAGGCGACCAGCGGCAGGCGACAACACTTTTGGACGGTCATGCACAAATACGCAAACGCTACGCGGTTTATGCGTTTGAGCGCACCTCTTCTCCCGTGGCTATCGCTGGCGACGATTCTACTGCTGGTGGCGGGCCTTTACCTGGCACTATTGGCCTCGCCGCCCGACTATCAGCAGGGAGAGAGTGTACGCATCATGTATGTGCACGTGCCAGCGGCCTGGATGGCTCTGTTTTGCTATACCAGCATGGCCCTCTCGTCTGCTGTCGGCCTGATCTGGCGGCATCCCGTTGCCGAGATGGCCGCCAAAGCAACCGCGCCGATTGGCGCCTGCTTTACGTTCCTCGCTTTGCTCACAGGCTCGCTGTGGGGTAAGCCGATGTGGGGAACATGGTGGGTGTGGGATGCACGGCTGACATCCGTCCTTATTCTGTTCTTCCTCTATCTCGGCTACATGGCGCTCGAGAACGCCTTTGATGATCCGGCCCGAGGAACCCGGGCCGCCGCGATCCTGGCGCTGGTCGGCTTCATCAACGTGCCGATCATCAAGTTCTCGGTTGATTGGTGGAACACGCTTCACCAGCCGGCAAGTGTTGTGCGGCTCGACGGTCCCGCTATCCACCCGAGCATGCTAGCACCCCTGCTGGTTATGGCCCTCGCCTTTACCTGCTATTACTTCTGGGTCGTTCTGCTGCGGGTGCGCAGCGAAATTCTGGCAGGCAAGATTCGTGGTCTCAAGTTGAGGCAGGCGCACGGCTGAAACGGGTGCGCATGGAGCAGTTCATGAACTATCTGGAAATGGGCGGCTACGCAGGCTACGTGTGGCCGGCATTCGGAATAACCGCACTCGTCCTTGTTGCGCTAGCTCTGGCCAGTCTCCGCTCTTTGCGGACCCGTGAGCAGATGCTCGAAGGGCTGCAGCGGAATAGCAACGCCACCGTGCGCCGGACCGGTGACCGGTGAAGCCGAAACACAAGCGGCTCGTGTTCGTCGGAACCGGCTTGGCTTTGCTGGCCTTCGCCGCCTTTTTGGTACTCTCGGCGGTGGAGGACTCGGTGGTGTTTTTCCTCAGCCCGGCAGAGGTGGTCGAAGGGACCGCCAATGCGAACCGGCGGATCCGCTTGGGTGGTTTGGTGGAGGTTGGTAGTGTGCAGAACGGCTCAGGAGCACAAACGCATTTTCGGGTGACTGACCTGAAGGCAGCCGTCCCGGTAACCTACACTGGTGTCCTCCCCGACCTGTTTCGCGAAGGCCAAGGAGTCGTCGTCGAGGGCCAGCTGCGGGACGGCGTGTTCGTCGCCGATCAGGTGCTGGCGAAGCACGATGAGACCTACATGCCCCCCGAGGTCGCCGACGCGCTGAAGAAATCGGGCCAGTGGCAGCACATAAGAGACAGCATGCAACAAGCTGGTCAGTTGCCTGGAAGCAAGACGCGATGAGTGTGGAGTTGGGCCATTTCGCCCTGATATTGGCGCTCTGCGTTGCATTGCTGCAGGGCTCGCTCCCCATGGTGGGTGCAACTCGGAGCAACTCGGCCTGGATGGTCCTTGGCGATCACGCGGCGCTGGCGCAATTCCTGCTCGTCGCCATCGCCTTTGGTTGCCTGATGCATGCCTATGTTGTTTCGGATTTTTCGGTGCTGACCGTCGCCACCAATTCCCATTCCGCGAAACCGATGCTCTACAAGGTGGCCGGCACGTGGGGCAATCACGAAGGCTCGATGCTGCTGTGGGTGCTGATCCTGGTGATATTTGGCGCGGCGGTCGCTGCCTTTGGCCGGAATCTTCCCCCCGGACTGCGAGCCCGTGCGCTGGGGGTACAGGCCTGGATCGCCACAGGCTTCTACCTTTTCATCCTGTTCACCTCCAATCCCTTCGAGCGACTTGATCCACCTGCCGTAGACGGCCAAGGGCTCAACCCGCTGTTGCAGGACCCCGGACTCGCCTTTCATCCGCCATTCCTCTACCTCGGCTATGTCGGGTTCTCGATGGCCTTCTCCTTCGCCGTGGCAGCGTTGATCGAAGGCCGGGTTGATGCCACCTGGGCCCGCTGGGTGCGGCCATGGACGCTTGCCGCTTGGACTTTTCTCACCTGTGGTATCGCCCTCGGCTCGTGGTGGGCCTACTACGAATTGGGCTGGGGAGGATGGTGGTACTGGGATCCGGTCGAGAACGCCTCGCTGCTTCCCTGGCTTTCCGGAACTGCGCTGCTGCATTCGGCAATCGTTGTCGAAAAGCGCGACGCCCTGAAAGGCTGGACCGCCTTTCTCGCTATCGTCACCTTCTCTCTCAGCCTGCTCGGTACTTTTCTGGTTCGTTCCGGCGTGCTGACTTCGGTGCATGCGTTCGCTGTCGATCCGGAGCGCGGCGTCTTTATCCTGGCGTTGCTGGTCATCGTTATTGGTGGCTCCTTCGCTCTCTTCGCCTGGCGGGGCCCGCAACTTCCAGCGGGTAGCCTGTTTAAGCCGATCTCCCGCGAGGGCGGGTTGCTCCTCAACAACCTGTTGCTCTCGACGGCGGCTGCTGCTGTGTTGCTCGGCACGCTTTATCCCCTGCTGCTCGAAGCCACAACCGGCCAGAGGGTCTCGGTGGGGCCGCCGTTCTTTAACGCGGTTTTCCTCCCGCTTATGGCGCCCCTCCTTATCATCATGGCGATTGGTCCGCTCTTGCCGTGGAAACGGGGCGACCTTGCCATCGTTCTCCGGCAATTATGGCTTGCGGGACTCGCTGCCGCGATCGCGATGCTGTTCGCCTGGGCGCTCTATGACGGCCGCAGTGTTGTCGGGTTGTTCGGTTTCGGGTTGGCAGCCTGGGTCTTCTTCGGAACGCTTACGGGATTGGCGCGCCGGATCGGATTGTTTCAAGGCAACCCCGGTGCCGTCCTGCGCCGGGCCGCAGGCTTGCCCCGCGCCCACTGGGGCATGACCTTCGCCCATGCCGGGCTTGCGGTTTCGATCGCCGGGATGACAGCCGCCTCGGTCTGGAAAGATGAGCGCATCCAGGTGATGCGATCCGGCGACCACGTCGCCATCGGCGGATACGTCATCACCTTCCAAGGAGCGGCGAACGCCTCCGGCCCGAACTACGACGCTTTGCAGGGTCGCTTCTCGGTGGCTCGCCCGGGCCAACCCGCTCTTGCTGTTCTCGAAGCGGAGAAGCGCTTCTATCCGGTCGAAAATCAGAGCACAACGGAGGCCGCCATCCGATCGACGTTGAGAGGGGACCTTTACGCGGTCATTGGAGAACCACAAGTCGACGGCGGATATGTCACGCGCCTCTACTTTGAGCCCCTTGTCCCGTGGATCTGGGCCGGTGTCGGCCTGATGGCCCTGGGCGGAGTAATCAGCCTGACCGATCGGCGGCATCGCGTCGGAGCCCCCGCGCGCCATCGTACGACCGCGGCCGCGGTGGCGGGCGCAGGGGCGGAATGACCGCGGTTGTCAGCCATGGCTTGGTGCGGCGCGCTCCTTTCGTGATCCCGCTCGTGCTTTTTGTCGTGCTCGTGGGTTATTTCTGGATCGGTCTCGGCAAAGATCCCCATGAGGTGCCGTCGCCGCTGATCAATCAGCCGGTGGCCGAGTTCGCGCTGGCTCCGCTGGAAGGGCGGGAGCACGGGTTCACCTCCGAGGATCTCAAGGGCCACGTCTCGCTGGTCAACGTCTTCGGCTCGTGGTGCGTGGCTTGTCGGATCGAACATCCTTTTCTGACGCAGCTGAGTCGCCTGGGAATCGTACCGATTTACGGGATCGACTGGCGAGAGAAGAATCGACAAGCAGGACCGGCTTGGCTGACGCAGCATGGCGATCCATACACGCTGGTCGGTGACGATCCTGAGAGCCGGGCTGCGATCGCTTTCGGCGTGACCGGGGCGCCAGAGACCTTCATCGTCGATGCAAACGGTGTCATCCGCTACAAGCAGGTCGGCCCAATCACATCGGAGGTTTGGGAACAAACACTATGGCCGACCGTACGCCAATTGCAGGCCGGCTCCCCGCCGGGCGGCTGATCGCTCCCTTGGTCGCTTTTTGGCTGGCTTGCGGGGTGTTTTCGGCTTCTGCCGTCGAGCCGGGCGAGATGCTCACGGATCCGAGCCTGGAAGCGAGGGCCCGGGAGATCGGCCGGGAGCTTCGCTGCCTTGTTTGTCAGAACCAGTCGATCGATGACAGCGACGCAGACTTGGCCCGTGATCTGCGGATGCTGGTGCGCGAGCGGCTCGCCGCTGGCGACACCGATCGCCAGGTGGTTGATTACGTTGTTTCACGCTATGGCGACTTCGTCCTGCTTCGGCCTCCGATCAAGCCCGTGACATGGGCGCTCTGGTTCGGACCGCCCGTCATCGCGGGGCTGGGGCTCATCGCGCTCGTCGTCTATTACCGCCGCGGGCGCCGTGCCGTCGAACCGCCGGCTCCGCTCAGCGAGCAGGAGGAAAGGCGGATCGCGCAGCTTTTGGGAGATAATCGCCGGTGAGTATTGCTCTGGCCGCAGCGATCGGAGCTCTGAGCATCGGCACACTGGCTCTGCTGCTGCTACCGCTCTTGCGGACTTCGCGGCGGCGCGGGTTTAGCCGCGCGGAGTTCGATATTCGCATTTATCGCGACCAGCTCATCGAAATTGATCGCGATGCGGCGCGCAATCTTCTCGGCCCCACAGAAGCGGAAGCAGCACGGGCGGAGGTGAAGCGCCGCCTGCTGGCCGCTGCTGATGCGGGCGAGGTGACCGAACAGGCAGGCGCTCCGTCAAAAACGAGCCGGCACCTGATTCTGCCGGCAGCCGTTGCGCTGTTGCTGCCGGCGACGGCCGTCGGTCTTTACCTGACCCTGGGTCAGCCCATCGTTCCCGACCAGCCATTCGCCGAACGGCGAACGCAAGAGATGCTGACGGCCGGCGTGCCCGCAGACGAGGTGGCGTCGCTTGCCGATGCGACGGCTCAGCTGGAAAAGCGACTGGAGAGCCAGCCCGACGATGCTACCGGTTGGTTCCTGCTCGGTCGCTCCTATTTGACCTTGCGACAATACCCTCAATCGGTGCGCGCCTTTTCGCGGGCGGAGCAGCTTTCTCCGGAGCAGCCGGCCATCGTGGATGGCTATGCGGAGGCGATGATCGCTAATAGCGGCGGACGCATAGAGAAGAACGCGCATGACGCTCTGCACCGGCTGTTGACGCTCGACCCGTCAAACCCGAAAGCGCAATTTCTGTTGGCTCTCGAGCGCGCCCAGAATGGCGACCTAGCCGGTGCCGTGCAAGATTGGGCCAAGCTTCTGGCGACAGCACCGCCGGATGCGTCGTGGGTGCCTGCAGTGCGGGATCACGTGGAGCGAGCTGCGGCGCTGGCCGGTATCCCCGTGCCATTGGTGAGGCCCGCTGACGGCGCCCCCACTTCAGCCGGCCCGCCCAGCATCAGCGCCGAGGATATGGCTGCCGCCGAGCAGATGCTTCCGGAGGATCGGCAGCGAATGATTCGTGCTATGGTCGAGAAACTCGCTGCGCGGCTCGCCGACCATCCCGATGATATTGACGGCTGGCAACGACTGGCGCGCGCCTGGGACGTCCTGGGCGAACCGGAGAAAGCGGCCGAAGCGCGCGCTCGCGTGGCGTCACTTGAGCGCCGATGATAATCGAAGACCGAAATCCTGTCGGCTTCCGGGTTTTCGCTTCGCCCGATTCGGTGTAACTAAGCGCGCATGCGTGTTCTTTATCATCAGTGGCTTTCGCCCGCCTGCCGGAAGGTGCGGATCGTTCTGGCGGAAAAGAAGCTGGATTTCGAGCTTCGCCTGGAGTCGGTTTGGGAGCCGAGGCTGGAGTTCCTCGCCCTCAATCCGGCCGGCGACGTCCCGGTGCTGATCGAGCCCGATGGGCGTGCGCTTGCAGACAGCACGGCCATCGCCGAATACCTCGACGAAAGTTTTTCTGAGCCGGCATTGCTGGTTGGCTCGCCGGCAGAACGGGCCGAAGTCCGCCGGTTGGTTGGCTGGTTCGATCACAAGTTCGACAGCGAGGTCACCCGCAATCTGGTCGGTGAGAAAGTGATCAGCAGGCTGACCCGTCGCGGCCATCCGGATAGCTCGGCCATTCGTGCCGGGCACGCCAATATCCGGACCCATCTTGAATACATTTCGTGGCTGATGGAAAGACGCAACTGGCTCGCCGGGGATCGGATGACGCTGGCGGATATCAGCGCCGCGGCCCACCTCTCGTGTGTGGATTATCTCGGCGATGTTCCCTGGGACGCCTACGAGGAAGCAAAAACATGGTACGCTCGGGTCAAGTCCCGGCCCAGTCTTCGCCTGATCCTTACCGATGCCATCCCCGGCCTGCCGCCCGTAGAGGCTTATGCCGATCTCGATTTCTGAACGGCAGTTTTACCTGGATGGCAGGACCTTCCTAACACCTTGCGATCGCGTCTCTCGGCGTCGTTGTCAGTCCGGTGCCGAAAAGCGCAGCTTCAATTTCTGCACATTCTTTGGATCGACCGGCCGGCCGGCTGAGAACAGGACCGGCCTCAGACCATTCTTGACGTCGCGCTCGAGGGTAAACTCCAGTTCGACGCTGAGCTTTTTCAGATCCAAGGCGGGTGGCGCATCGACGGCAGCACGCAGGCTCGACCTCAAATCCGCGAGGAGAGTGGCCAGAGGGCCAGGGTCAGTCGCGACCATTTTCGATTCCTGGGAGGCTGCAGGCTTGGCCGCTCGCTCACTTGCGAGATCGACAACCAGTCGACGGCGCAAGCCGCCCTTCGCCATCTCATCCTTCCCGGTGCCGAAATCGGCCGCCGGCACCATCAGCCGGCTGCCCGCCTTTCCCGTGATCTCCACCAGATCAAGATCGAGAACCGCTTCCTCCACTTTCAGGCGCGGGGAGCCGGTATCGCCTGCGGTGTCTGCAGCTCCGATCTCCCGCTTCAAAAGCTGGATGACCTGTGCCGGATCAAAAGCGCTTGCCCTGGCGCTGTCCTTACCCGCGCAGATCCCGATCCAGAAAACAAGCAAGCCGATGACCGCGCGGCGACAGTTCATCCGCACCTGCAGCGCTCCAACAAAAGACCGACCGCCGCATGCTAAGCGTGGCGCGCCTCCGCCGCTGTGATGGCCGTTGGAGTTCAGCAGCCAATCTTATTGATGGGCGACGGCGCGGCTGATGACAATGCGCTGCACGTCCGAAGTACCTTCGTAGATCTGGGATACCCGAACATCGCGGAAAATCCGCTCGACGGGAAAGTCGCTGACATACCCGTATCCACCCAGCACCTGAATCGCCGCCGAGCATACGCGCTCGGCCATTTCGGAAGCGAATAGCTTCGCCATCGAGGCCTCTTTCAGACACGGCTCTCCCCGATCACGCAAGGCGGCGGCCCGCAAAACCAGAAGCCGCGCGGCGTCGATCTCGGTTGCCATGTCGGCCAGCCGGAAGGCAACAGCCTGGTGCTCGACAATCGCCTTGCCGAAGCTTTCCCGCTCCTTTGCGTACGCAAGTGCAGCTTCGAACGCCGCCCGCGCCATGCCCACCGATTGTGAGGCTATACCAATCCGCCCGCCTTCCAGGTTGGACAGGGCGATGCGATAGCCTTCGCCCTCGGCGCCGAGGCGGAATTCGGCGGGGAGTCGAAGATTCTCGAAGGTAATCTGCGCCGTGTCCGACGCGCGCTGACCCATCTTCTCCTCGATGCGACTGACGATATAGCCGGGCAGATCGGTCGGAACGATGAAGGCGGAAATGCCCCGCTTTCCAGCACCGGGATCGGTCACCGCGAACGTGATCGCGATCTGGCCATTCTTGCCGGAAGTGATGAACTGTTTGACCCCGTTCAGCACGTACCCATCGCCGTCGCGTACTGCCCGCATCCGGATGGCGGCGGCGTCGGATCCAGCCTGCGGTTCGGTGAGGCAAAAGATCCCCAGCAGTTCCCCGCGGGCCATGGGCCGCAGGAATCGCTCTTTCTGGGCTTCCGAACCAAACTTCAGAATCGGCATACAGGCGACGGAATTATGCACGCTCATAATCGTCGAGCACGCTCCGTCGCCTGCAGCCACTTCCTCAATGGCAAGCGCATAGGCCACGTGATCGGATCCAGCCCCGCCCCATTCCTCCGGCACCAGCATGCCCAGCAGGCCGAGTTCCCCCATTTGGCGAATGGCCGCGGCCGGGAACGCGTGCGTTCGGTCCCACTCAGCGGCGAAGGGCGCCAACTGCTCGGTCGCGAATGCGCGCGCCATGTCGCGGATCATGATCTGCTCTTCGGAGAGCTGCATGGGTTTTTCCTTGCTGGACGGATGACGAGCTTCGAAGGTTCAGGCCATCACCTTCAACTCGGGAAAATCCTCTTCCCAGAACTCCAATGCACTGCGTTCCCCGCCTTCTACTTTCGCCTGTTCGCTGCTTCGCAATTGCACGCGACGAATCTTCCCCGAGATCGTCTTCGGCAGTTCGGCAAACTCCAACCGACGAATCCTTTTGTAAGGTGCGAGGCGGACCCTGGTGAATCTCAGGATGTCCTCCGCCAGTTCGCGGCTCGGCTGTTGCCCGGCGACCAGGGCGATCACGGCCTTCGGCACGGCGAGACGCAACGGATCCGGACTCGGCACCACCGCCGCTTCGGCCACTGCCGGATGTTCGATCAGCACACTCTCCAGCTCGAACGGGCTGATTCGGTAGTCGGATGCTTTGAAGACGTCGTCGGTTCGGCCAACGTAGGTGATATATCCGTCGCTGTCGCGCGCAGCGACGTCGCCGGTCCGATAGTAGCCCCCCGCCATCACCTCCGCGGTCTTCGCCGGGTCATCCTTGTAACCGAGCATCAGGCCGGTCGGTCTGGGGTCGAGCGAAAGCGCAATCTCACCCTCGGTCGCCTCGTTTCCGTCAGGGTCCAGCAACGCGACCCTGTAACCGGGCAGCGGCCTTCCCATTGAGCCCGGCTTCAGCTTCTGGCCCGGAGAGTTGCCGATCTGGGCTGTGGTCTCCGTCTGACCATAGCCGTCGCGCAGGGTCAGCCCCCAGGCCTTTTTCACCTGCTCGATGATTTCCGGGTTCAGCGGCTCGCCCGCTCCGATGACCTCGCGCAGCTTTACCGGGAAGGACCGAAGATCTTCCTGAATGAACAACCGCCAAACCGTGGGAGGCGCACAAAGGGTGGTCACCCCGCACCGCACAATCACGTCAAGAACCGCGCGGGCGTTGAAGCGCACGTAATTGAAGATGAACACCGTCGCCCCGGCATTCCACGGCGCGAAGAAGCAACTCCACGCATGTTTTGCCCAGCCTGCGGAGCTTATGTTCAGGTGGATGTCGCCTTCTCGCAGCCCGAGCCAGTACATCGTAGACAGATGCCCGACCGGATAGCTTTGGTTGCTGTGCTCGACCAGCTTCGGCTTCGAGGTGGTACCGGAGGTGAAATACAGCAGGATCGGATCGTTGGCCGGTGTCGGCCCATCCGGCGCAAAGTCGGCGTCGGCGCCGTAGGCATCTTCGAAGGGAACCCAACCCGGTGCCGACCCGCCGACCGAAATTCTTGTGAAGTTCCCGGGGATGTTAGCAAACTTCTCGCAATCGGCCGCGCCAACGACGACATGGCGGACACCGCCGCGTTCGAAGCGGTCCATCAAGTCGTTGTGGGCGAGCAGGGTCGTCGCCGGAATGACGACGGAGCCAAGCTTGATCGATGCCAGCATTGTCTCCCAGAGCGGCACCACGTTATTCAGCATCAGCAGGATGCGGTCGCCGCGTCGCACGCCCTTCCCGCGAAGGAAATTCGCCACGCGATTGGAGCGCTCCGACATCTCGCGGAAGCTCAGCTTGGTTTCCCCGCCGCTTTCGTCCACGACCCACAGCGCCGGCCGGTCATTGCCCTTAGCGTGGGCGTCAAACCAATCAACTGCCCAATTGAAAGTTTCCAGCTGAGGCCAGTGGAATCCTTTATAGGCAGCAGCGTAGTCCTCGCGGTGAGCAACCAGAAAATCGCGCGCGTCTGCGAACGCTTGTGCCAGAGCCATGGAGCCTCCTCACTACCCAGTCGCGTCCTTTGCGGACGCTTTGTCGAAGGGTTGATCCCCTACGATGCGACCTTAGCGCTAAAGTCGCTGCCACTCCAGCGCTGGCCGTAGAGTACTTGGACTAGGCAACAAGAACGGAGGTCCGCAGGCCCACTTGGGTAGGTGTCAGCCCACCATCGAGGCTGCGTAGATCGCGACGCTGCCCGCCACTGTCGTGCGGTGCATGCGGCGGACGTAGCGGGTGGTGTCGAACGACGTCCCCTTGTGGTTGACGGCTAGGTTGTCCCAGAAAAGAACGTCGCCGTCCTGCCAGGTGTGGGCGTAGACGAATTCCTCGCGGGTAGCGTGATCGCAGAGATCGCGCAACAGTCGGGCTCCGGTCGCTCCGGGCATCTCCTGGATCGAAACTGCATAACCCGGGTTGATGTAGAGCGCCTTCCTGCCGGTCTGCGGATTCCGGCGGACCAGGGGATGGATGACATCCGGATAAAGGGCGCGCCGCTCCTGTGTCAGCTCCGGCTGCGTTGGATCCCGATGGCGGAGTTCCTCATAGTACTCCGAGAAACTGTGCACCGCATGCAGTCGCCCGACCAGTGCCCGCATCTGAGGCGGAAGGGCATCGTAGGCAGCATACATATTGGCGAACATCGTAGCCGCGCCCTCCGGCGGGCACTGGACGCCGTAGAGCAACGAGCCGATTGCCGGATGCGGCAGGAAAGACTGGTCCGAATGCCATAACCGGCCAACGCTGGGATCGCCGATCGGCCGACCGCTCTCTTCCACGTTACCAATAACGTAAATCAGCGGCTGGCCCTTAAGCTGGTACTGTTTTTGGGCGACCTCCTGGAGTTCACCGAAGCGGCGGCTGATGGCTACCTGCGCATCCGGCTTCAACCACTGGCCACGGAAAAGCAGCAAGCCGCTTTCGTCCAGGGCCATGCGCACCGCCTCGATCCGCGGCTCCGAGATTAGCTCCGAAAGATCAAGTCCAACCACTTCGGTACCGAGCGCTGAAGACAACGGGCGAAGATCAAGGACTGAGCCAGGGTGGACGGCTGCATGTGCTAGAACGGTCATCTGGCCTGCTCACAACTGATTGACTTATGCCGGTTCGGCTGTAACAGAAATATGGCATCGCACGCCAGTCCTGGGGCGCGGTTGCAATTCTCTGTCACAAAATTTGAACGGCGGTAGTCCCAGTCAGCAGGCTTATTGAAAAACGTTAGTTCATTACCCGCTCGATCGCGCGGTCGGGTAGCATGTCGATACCCGGAAACACATCGATATCCAGGGCCCGCTTGCCGACATAGAGGATTGCGGCCAGAGCAACAGCGAATGTCAGAGCAAATGCGGCGGCCACGACCACGTTTGCCCCCGTCCACAGCGGCCGAAACAAACGTTCCAGCGCACCGCGGTCTGTCGAACGGCGTTCTTGTCCCGCCAGAAAGACCACATACCAAGCGCGCTTTCCGATCGGCACTGAGAACCGCAAATCGACGGTATGAACGGCCGGCGACCGGGCGCCGAAGGCCCGCTTGACCGCGTCGAGCTGCGCCGGGGAAAAGGACCGCGCGACTTCCTGCGGGATCCGCGAGAAAAACATCGCGTGAAAAGGATCCTCGATGGCCCCGCTCATGGATCGCCTCCTGATGATGCCTGGTTCTGGACGCCCATTCTGGGCGCGATCGAGGCATTATGAGAGGCAGCGGTTAATTTTCCGTCGGCGGTTGTCGCTTGTCGGTCCGATCGGGGAGGGTACCGGGACCTAGCTGTTCAGTCCCGGGGTTTGATGGATCGGATTTGCCGTGAACCGATCCGGCTCCTTTGTCCATGCATTACAGATGGCTTCGTAGGGAGTGAGACCTTTCAGGGCCTTCAGACGGCGTCCGAAGTTATAGGCTGTGACGAAGTCGGCGAGATGCTGACGGAGCTGATCGTGGGTCTCGTAATAATAGCGATTGACGGTCGCTTCCTTGATGGTCCGGTTCATCCGCTCGACCTGGCCATTGGTCCACGGATGATGGGGCTTGGTCAGGCGGTGCTCGATGGCGTTGGCTCGGCAGATCTGGTCGAAGCGATGCACGCGGTAGCGGGCGGTCCAGCCATCGCGGTTCCGCGGCAGATCGGCGAACTGGATGCCGTTGTCCGTGAGCACGGTGTGAAGCTGGTAGGGCACGGCGGCGATCAAGGCTTCCAGGAAGCGCAACAGCGGTTCGCCGGTCGGCCTTCTCATGCAGTTCAACGAAGGCGAACTTGGAGGTCCGATCGATCGCGACGAACAGATGAAGCTTACCCTCTTCGGTGCGGACTTCGGCGATGTCGATATGGAAATAGCCCATGGGGTAGGTCTTGAACTTTCGCCTGTCGGGCTTGTCGCCCTCGATGTCCGGCAGACGAGAGATGCCGTGCCGTTGCAGGCAGCGATGCAGCGATGAGCGGGTCAGGTTCGGGATTGTCGCCTGCAAGGCATAGAGACAATCGTCAAGCGGCAGGAGCGTGTGGCGACGGAAGGCGACGACGATTGCCTCCTCCTCGATCGACAGCACCGTGGACTTCGCGTCCTTCGGACCGGCCGGCAGGTCCGTAACCGTGCCGCGCTTCTTCCACTTGGCGACGGTCTTCGGGTTGATCCCGTAGCGCTGCGCCAAGCCCCTCAGGCTCTCTTGACTATGTTGTATTGCTCGACGGACCGCCTCTGTCGTGGTGGCGCTGCCGTGAAGAACCTGGCCGATAGCGCATCCCTCCATGCCGGAGAAAATAATGCACCATCAAACCCCGGGACTAAACACCTAGCGGTTGCCCCTACGAGAACTCGACGAAGAGGCCATCGGGCCTCCTCACGCCGTAATAACAACCCACATGGGTAAGCGTCGGCAAGGCCCCCGATACCGCGTCAGCCGGAGTCGCGAGTGGCCGCGGCGGCGGCGCTTGGCCGACGCAAGTACTCAAGCGGGTCCACGGCTTTTTTTCCCTTGCGCAGCTCGAAATGGAGTTGCGGCTGATCCACGCCCCCCGTCGACCCGACGCGCGCAATCATCTGGCCCCGGCTCACGGTCTCCCCGCGACCCACCAGCAGCTCCTGATTATGCGCGTAGGCAGTAACCCAGCCACCCGCGTGTTTGATCAGAAGCATGTTGCCAAATCCGCGCAGCTCGTTGCCCGAGTAGGCAACGACACCGCCGCTCGCAGCGCGGACGGCGGTGCCAGCCGGCGCCACGATATTGATGCCGTCGTTGAAGCGCCCTCCCCCCTTAGCTCCGAAGTCGGATATCACCCGCCCTTCCACGGGCCAAAGAAACATTCCTGCCGTAGCAGCCGGCGGCGAGGGCGGGGGCTCCGCGGTTCGTCGTGCTACCTCTGGAGAGCGGGATTCTTCCGACCGTGCCGGGGGTGCTGGTGGCGGGGGCGGGAGCGGCGCGGTCGCTACCGCAGATGGCGCGGCACCGCGACCGGGTATGCTTAGCTGCTGCCCTTCAAAAAGATCGAAGGGTGGCGAGAGTTTGTTCAAAGCGACGAGGTCGTAGGCATCGATACTGTATTGGCGGGCGATATCGTAAACCGTTTCGCCGGACCTGACCCGATGAGAATCGGCCAGATCCCGCCTGCCGACGGGCGCCCTGCGCCCCGGGGCCGAACCGAGCTCAGAATGCGGCGCGACCGGGGGCGGGGTCGGTTTTGCCAGTGGGACGGGAAGAGGAGTGCTCGGTGCCATTCCGTTCGTCTCAGGAGTGGGCCCCATGTCCGTACACGACGCAACCAGCAGCAGCGGTAGTGCTATGGCCGCTTTCCTGACACGCACGGTGAGGTGGAAGACGCTCCTCGACATGGCGGCGATTATGCGTGAGCGTTGTGCTAACCGCAATTGCTGCCCCTGCCGCGGCTGCCGTCCGTCATCGACGGTGTGGATCCGCGATCAAGGGAACAAAGCGGATAGGGCCAAGATCCTCGGTTTCAAGTCCCTCGGCATCGCGCCGAACGCGCAACAGCCGGGGATCGCCAACACCGTCGTCTACCGGGACGACCATCAAGCCTCCCACCGCAAGCTGCGACGCGAGAACGGGCGGGACGTCCATCGCCGCTGCAGTGACGACGATCCGCTCAAATGGAGCCTGCTCCGGCCATCCAAGCGTTCCATCGCCCAGTTTGCAGGTAATGTTGGTCAATCCCAACGTGCTAAAGCGCTGCTCCGCTTCTTCCAAAAGCTCGCGATGTCTCTCGATGGTATAGACGCGCCGGCAGAGTTTGGAGAGCACCGCGGCGTGATAGCCCGAGCCGGTACCGACCTCCAGGACCTTCGAGCGCTCGTTCAATTCAAGCGCCTGCGTCATTCGTCCGACGACCACCGGCGCGCTCAGCGTCTGGTGACAGGCAATCGGCAAGGCCGTGTTCTCATAAGCCTGGTCCAGGAAAGGATCGGGAACAAAAAGCTCCCTCGGTAGCCGTTCAATGACGGCGCATACCTTCGTGTCGGTCACACCATGCCGACGCAATTCCAGGATCAGGCGAATTTTGCGCGAATCGGGACTCATCCGAAGGCGGCCGCCAGCGCACCCATGCTGGCCTTATGGGTCAACTCGAGGCAGAGCGGCGTGATCGAGACGGCACCGGCATCGACGGCGGCAAGATCCGTTCCCGCTAGCGCCTTGTCCTGTTGCCGTTCACCGGCGATCCAGAAATAGGGTTTGCCGCGCGGATCGACGCCCTCGACCATCGTCCCGCCAATCTTGTGCCGACCTTGCCGGGTCACCTCGATACCGGAAACGTCACACGCCGATACCGCCGGTATATTGACGTTGAGCAACACGCTTTTCGGCCAATCGAAGCTGGCAAGCTGCCGCAGCACCTTTTCGCTCCATCGCTCTGCCGTCGCCCATGGCGCCTCCGCGCCGTTTGCGTAGAGCTGGCTGAGGGCCACCGAGCGGATGCCGAGAAGTGTGCCTTCCATTGCAGCCGCGACCGTTCCGGAATACGTGGCATCCTCACCCAGGTTACCGCCGCGATTGACCCCGGAAAGCACGAGGTCGGGCGGTCGATCCTTCAGCACCTGATGAATGGCGATCAGAACGCAGTCGGTTGGCGTGCCGTCGACCGTGAAACGCCGCCGCCCGGCCGGCAGCAGATAGAGCGGGCGGCGCATGGTCAGGGAGTGACTGGCGGCACTTTGCTCACTTTCCGGAGCGACCACCCAGACTTCGCGGAACAGCCGCCGCGCCACGCGTTCCAGGACCTTCAATCCAGGCGCATGAATGCCATCGTCGTTGGAAATCAGGACACGGGCGCACGCCAGCTCAAGCGGCGGATGCGCCATGGCTGCCGATCACTTCCAGCCCGCTCATGTACGGGCGCAGGACCTCGGGAACGACGACAGAGCCGTCCGCCTGTTGGTAATTCTCCAGTACGGCGATCAGTGTCCGGCCGACGGCGAGACCGGAGCCATTCAGCGTGTGAACGAACCGCGTGTTCTTGTCCCCTTTCTTGCGGCAGCGGGCGTTCATCCGGCGGGCCTGAAAGTCCCCGCAGTTGGAACAGGACGAAATTTCCCGGTAGCGGGCCTGCCCCGGCAGCCAGACCTCGATATCGTATGTCTTGCGTGCCGAAAAGCCCATGTCGCCGGTGCACAGGACAACCACACGATATGGCAGGCCGAGCCGTCTCAGCACCTCCTCGGCGCAGGCCGTCATTCGCTCATGTTCGTCGTTCGACTGTTCGGGCACAGTAATGCTGACCAGTTCCACCTTGGTGAACTGGTGCTGACGAATCATTCCGCGCGTGTCCTTCCCCGACGCACCAGCCTCGGCGCGAAAACACCATGTCATCGCTGTGTAGCGCAGGGGTAGCGAGTCCTCGTCAAGGATATCCCCCGAAACGAGATTAGTCAGCGGCACTTCGGCGGTGGGAATGAGCCAGCGGCCGTCGATCGTCTGAAACAGGTCTTCGGAGAACTTCGGTAGCTGGCCCGTGCCGAACAAAGGCTTGTCGTTTACGAGCGCTGGCGGACTGGTCTCTACATAGCCGAAAGCACCGGTGTGCACGTCCAGCATGAAGTTGGCCAGCGCACGTTCAAGCCGGGCCAGTGGACCGCGCAACACCACGAACCGCGCTCCCGACAGCTTCACGGCACGCTCGAAGTCCATCAAACCGGCCGCTTCGCCGATCTGGAAGTGTTCGCGGGGTTGGAAGTCAAAGGGTAGTGGCTCACCCCATCGATGGATTTCGACGTTCGCAGTCGCGTCGCGACCGTCCGGTACGTCATCGGCCGGAAGGTTGGGAATTTGCGCCAGCTCTTTCAGAAGCTCAGAATCCGCGGAGGCCGCGCAGGTCTCCAAATCCGCCTGCTCGTTCTTGCAGCGCGCAACCTCGGCCAGGAGATCGACGGTGTCTTGGCCGCGCCCCTTGCGCTGGCCAATCTCCTTAGACAACGCATTGCGGCGTGCCTGTATCTCCTGCGATGCGGTCAGCGCCTCGCGGCGCGCTTGGTCGAGCTGGAGAAGGTGGCTTGATTCAGCTGGAAGCCCGCGCCGCGCCAAAGCAGCATCAAGGGCTTCGGCGTTTTCTCGAATCCACTTGATATCCAGCACGCGCGCGGCCTCACCGGGGAAAGTCTGGCCTTGGGGGTATAGGAAGGGCCGAGTGCGGTCAAGTGCATGGTGTCACGGTGCTCCTGCGTCATGGATGCCGTTCCGAGTGTGGCACAAGCCACTACGAAGCTTCCGCCTCTCTCGCCACTTTCTCCCGGCTGCGTTCGATCAGCCGAACGCACCAAATGGAGATTTCGTAAAGCAGGACGGTCGGAATGGCGAGGCTGACCTGGCTGAATACATCGGGCGGGGTCAGAACGGCAGCGAATATAAACGCGATGACGATAGCATATCGGCGTTTGTCGCGCATCGCCTCCGAAGTAAGTAACCCGGCGCGAGCAAGCAGGGACATGACAACTGGCATCTGGAAGCACAAACCAAAGGCAAAAATCAGCTGCATCACCAGGGATAGGTACTGATCGACCTTGGCATCCAGCTGGATTGCCATTCCCTCTTCAGCAGTCATTTCGAATCCTAGAAAGAAATGCCAGGCCATTGGAAAAACAACGTAGTAGGCCATCGCGCCGCCTGCGAAGAACAACAGTGGAGTCGCAATCAGAAATGGTAGAAAGGCACTTCTTTCATTTTTATATAGGCCAGGAGCAACGAACTTCCAAATCTGCGTCGCCACGAGAGGAAACGAAAGGAACATCGCAGCAAAGAAGGCTACTTTAACATAAGTAAAGAATGCCTCATGAAGGGCGGTAAAGATCATCCGCCGCTCACCGCCCTTTTCGTGCAGAACATCGGCTAACGGCTTTACAAGGAACTGATAAATATGCGGCGCAAACCAGTAACAAACAAAAAACAGTACGACAATGCCGGATAAGCACCAGATCAGCCGCCGCCGGAGCTCGACCAAGTGGTCCACGAGCGGCATTCGGCTTGCTTCGATACCCTCTTCTTCGCTCATTGCTTCCCCTGTTCTTGCGGACTGTTGCCGAGACTGACAGCGGCAAGCAGATCAACGGGGTCCCTTGTCCACAGCCGCGTCTGGAGGAGCGGAAGCATGGTTAACCGATGGCGCCATCTCCGCCTCTGTTGAGGTATAGGCGCTGTCTGTTATCGTGGGCTCCCGCGCCTGCGATGGGAACGACGGAGGGGGCGCATGCGGTTGCGGCTGGCCGGCGGGCGATCGTTCCATCGGGGGCTCCGCCCGGAGGGGTGGGCCACGTTCAATGGATTCTCTTAGCTGGCGGTTGAATTCCGTTGGATCGAAGTCGGCCGAAAGCTTTCCGGTTGGATCCATCGACTTGCGAAGCTCGTCGCCCAAATCAAACCGGGCGGAATCCTCCACTTTGCGTTTGATCTCGTCCAGCTCAGCCTCCCGCGCCATTTCAGCAAGGCTAGCCTGGAACTCGCGGCTCATCGAACGTGCCTTCTGCATGACACGGGCTGTTGTGCGCAAGACTTTTGGCAGGTCCTTCGGCCCAACGACGACGAGCGCGACAATGCCAATCAACAACAGCTCCTGCCAGCCGATGTCGAACATGGGGAAGCCCGTCCGCGCAGGTGAAAACGGCGGTCTTACGATCGCACCGCCCGGTCGCGATCTGCGTTCGCGTCGTGGGCGCTTCTGGACCGCTCCTCCGGAGGCAGGGCGCGAGTGTCCCGGGGCGATTGCTGGTCTTCGAACGGCTCGTCCTCTTTCATGCTTTGCTTGAAGGACTTCAAACCCTTGCCAAAATCACCCATCAGTTGCGAAACCTTGCCCCGCCCGCCAAAGAGGATCAGGACGACGACCAGCACGATCAGCCAGTGCCAGATGCTGAATGAACCCATTGCTGTTTCCCATTCAATCTTGGCCGCACACTCCCGACGCACGTCGCAATAGCCGTAATCACGGCCGACACGGCGCGGAGCGGCGCGACCATACGCTATCGATATAGCGATTGGGAGCGCCCTCCGCGCGCTTTGATCGTGAACGGAGGTGACTGCTAGCGCGCATCTGGGTCCAGCGGTTCAGGAACGCTCTCCTCGTCGTCCCCTGCCGGGCCCGAGTCCGGCTGAAGCACGCGGATCGCCGGCCGCGTGTCCAGAAGTCCGGCCGCCCGCAGTTCCTCCCGGGCGGGAAGGTCGGTCAATGCTCCTAGCCGGAAATGTCGCAGAAAGGCGTCCGTCGTTGCCCACGTCACTGGGCGTCCTGGTGTCTCCCGGCGACCCCGCGGCTCGATCCATCCCTGCTCGAACAGAGCGTCGAGCGTCCCCTTGCTCAGTTGCACGCCTCGGATCTCCTCAATATCACCGCGCGTCACCGGCTGGTGATAGGCAATAACGGCCAATGTCTCGATCCCGGCGCGGGACAACCGCTTTTCGATTCTCCGCTGGCGGATCAGGAATGGCGCCAGATCCGGAGCAGTCGTGAAGCACCAGCCCTTGCCTGCTTGGACCAGATTGACGCCCCGCGCTGCATACGCATCGACGAGCGCCGCCAGCAACGCTGGCACGTTGGCCTCATCCGTCAGATATTCGGTGAGCTCCTGCTCGGACAGTGGCTCGGCGGAGGCAAACAGAACGGCTTCGAGCAAACGCAGCTGTCGGTCGCGCGGATCCTCGATCGTCACGGAAGCTGTCCACGCTTGAAGTAAATTGGGCCAAAGTGCTGATTCTGACGCAAGACTATCGCCCCTTGCCGGGCTAGCTCCAGGACTGCGCCGAAGGTAGCCGCGAATGAAGAGCGGGCATTTAAGGCGCCCTCTCGTAAGCCTTCCAGGGTGCCTTGGGGCAGGTATCGAGTTAGGCTCTCCCAGCCTGGGGATCCACCGAGACTCCGCAAAATGCGCTCTAGCGCAGCTTCGACACTATCCAGCTCGATCGGCTCTTTCAAATCCAGCGAGACGTCGCGTTGCTGACGGGCGATCCGACCATACGCTCGCACCAAGCTGCGCAGATCAGCCGTGATGACCGTATCGATATGTTCGTCGATAGTCTCGGGAGCACCGCGGAGCCAGAAATCACGGCCTAACTGCGGGTGGGCCATGATCTGCATTCCGACCTCACGCATTGCATCCAGTCGGCGAAGCTGAAATGCCAGGGCAGCAGCCATTTCGTCGCTGGAAGGCTCCTCCGGACCCGTGGGCTCCGGCAGCAGCAGACGCGACTTCAGCTCGGCCAGCCACGCCGCCATCACGAGATACTCGGCCGCCACCTCCAGCCTTGCCCGTCGTACCACGGCGATATAGTCGAGATATTGATCAGCGAGAGCCAGAATCGATATCCGCCGTAGATCAACCTTTTGCGCTCGAGCCAGTGCGAGCAGCAGGTCCAGCGGTCCTTCCCATCCATCGAGGTCGACAACGAAGGCATAGGCACCGCCGATTGCCTTCCCTTCAGCATCTGTATCGCGTTCAAGCGCGTCGTCGTGCTCGAAGGCGGTCACGAGAACCCGACCATGGAAAAGATCAGTCGGCTGACGAACTGCGCGGGGCGCAGCACCAGCCAGTCGATGATCCCGAGTTCGACCCCGACCGCACGGGCGAGAAGCGGCAACACGAAGACGATGCCGAGAATGATCAGGAAACCGTAGCGTTCGAGGCGGCTAAGTGGTTCAGCCAGCCCGTCTGGAAGCAGGCCCACCGCCACGCGACCTCCGTCGAGGGGCGGCAAGGGCAGCATATTGAAGACGGCCAGCAGCACGTTGAGCCAGACCGCGTTGAACAGATTATAGCCGATCCACTCCAACCCGGCGCTTGGCAGCGCTGGGATCAACGTCAGCACGGCCGCTGCCGCGATGGCCATGGCAATATTGATGCCCGGTCCCGCTGCGGCGACCAGAACCATGTCGCGGCGAGGCCTGCGCAGTCGACTGAAGTTGACAGGCACCGGCTTGGCAAAGCCGAACATCATCCGCCCGCCCGAGGCGAGCAGCAACATCGCGGGAAGGATGATTGTTCCGAACGGGTCAACGTGCTTCAGCGGGTTGAACGTGACCCGCCCCAGCCGCTTGGCTGTGTCGTCCCCTAACCGCCAGGCAACAAACCCGTGCGCCGCCTCGTGAAGGGTGATGGCGATCAGGGCCGGCAAAACCCAGGTGGAGATTTGATACGCCGTGTCAGACATCAGGCGCCCACCTGGGCGCCGAGCAGGACCGCAAGTCTTTGCTGTGCCCATTCCCGATCGAATGGCTCCGCCTTGGCACGCATGGATTGAGCGCGCGCCAGCCGGCGCACCGTTTCGGGCGAGAGCGTCGGGCAGACGGCGGCGATCTCGCGCATTTCGCCGAAATCGCCGTTGCAGTGTAGGGTAACATCGCAGCCGGCCGCGATGGCCGCACTGGCGCGATCCCCAGCGCGCCCGGATAGCGCCCGCATGCACAGATCATCGGAAATCAGCAGACCTTCGAAGCCGATGGCACTCCGGATCGCCTCGCGGATGACCCTGGCCGAAGTGGTCGCGGGTGCCGCAGGGTCAATGGCGTCATAGATTACGTGCGCCGTCATTGCCATCGGCATATTCGCAAGGGCTGCGAAGGGGGCAAAATCCACGCGACGAAGGTCCTCAAGAGCGGTGTTTACAACCGGAAGCGCTTCGTGGCTGTCGAGGGTGGCCCTGCCATGACCCGGAATATGCTTGATCACGGGCAGCACACCGCCAGCGAGAAATCCGGCGCAGCTGGCGCAGCCTAGCAGCGCGACCGGTTCGGGTTGGTTCGCGAAGGCGCGATCCCCAATTACGTCGTGTCCTTCAGGCTGTCGGACATCAAGCACCGGCGCGCAGTCGACGTCGATCCCGAGCGCGATCAGGTCCGCCGCGAGCAGACGGCTGTTCAACCAGACAGCCTCCACCGCGTTCGCCGCATCCATCGCGGCGAGACGGCCAAAGGCCGCTGCGGCCGGTGCCGCCCGCCAGAACGGTGGCTTGAGCCTTTGCACGCGCCCGCCTTCCTGATCGATCAGCACAAGGGCATCTGAGCGTCCGACGGAGTCCCGCAGGTCGGCGACGAGCGCGCGTATGCTAGTTGGATCAAGGCAATTCCGCGCGAACAGTATGAATCCGAGGGGATCGACGTCCGTGAAAAAGTGCCGTTCCCTCTTGGTGAGGATTGGCCCGGCGACACCAAAGATGACGGCTCGTGGGTGTGCCCCTGCCACGTCAGCTGCCGGGCCTGATGACGATGCAGGATGCTCCGCGACTCGAAAGCCGGTTGCAAATCGCCCGGGCCTTTGTCTCGCTCTCCAAGGGGCCGGCGCGCAGGCGGTAATACGTGCCCCGGTCACCCAACCGGGTTGGTGCCAGCACGGGAGACAATGAGCCCAGAAGATCGCCGTTCTGAGCCTTCAGCTTCGCCCACGCATTCCTCACGTCGTCTTCGTTGCGGCCAGCGAGAAGTTGCACTTGGTAATTGCCGGTTGCGGTCTTGGTGGGTTTTGAAGGTGCCGCTGGGGTCTGAGGGGCCACACTCTTGGCAGCCGGGGGAGGAGAAGGTGGCACGACAGGCGTTGCTTTCGCCACCGCCGGGGGCTTGGAAAGGGGGACGACCAGAGGGGGCACCCGCTGCGGCTCAGGGTTTGCGTCGCCTGAAGGAGATAGGGGGGGCTCCACATGGGGCCGTTGCTCGGCACCGGTCATGCCTTCGCTGCTCGGTGGAGATAGCAAAGGTGGCTCGGCCGGCGGAACTGCGGGCTTGGGCTGCGGCGGCGTGATCGGTTGCTCCGGTTCCGGCAACAGGCGTTCCACGGGGGGAGGGGCTCCAGGAGAGCCATGCATCCGCTCATAAACCAGCATATCGCGATTCGGCACCTGCATGCCGCCCGGAGTCTCTGGTGCCACCTTCATCGGCTGTTGCTCTGCCTTGATGAGAGGTGCCTCCGACGCCTGCCGCGCCACTCTCTCGCCATGGCCAGAGAACACGAAGGCGACAACCACCAGCACCACCAGCGCTGTAGCGGCGATCCCGCCCCACAGCAGGACATTTCGACGCAGGCGCCCGCTTCTTTCAACTTCCGAGGCAACGGACGGGCGTTCCGGAATTTCGATGCCGCCGTTGCGCTGGGGGCTCTCCAGCATCAGCGCAACTCTTCCACCGGCTCAACGCCGATAACGGCAAGACCGGAGGCGAGGACGATCTGTGCAGCGCGAACCAACGCCAGCCGTGCCAAGGTCAACGGCATGTCATCGAGATGGATGAAGCGCAACTGCGCGTCCTCCTTTCCCCTCGTCCAGAGACCGTGAAATGCCTGCGCCACATCTTGCAGATAAAAGGCCACACGGTGCGGCTCATGGGCTTCCGCAGCGCCCTCGACGACTTGCGGCCATCCCGCCAATTGCTTGATCAAATCAAGCTCCGCCGGATCGGTCAAGCGAGCGAGCGGGGCGCCCTTCAAGGCGGTGTCGGAGACTTGATCGCCACCAAATTCGGCGAGCGCAAGGCGCAGGACCGACCGACATCGAGCATGGGCATATTGAACATAAAAGACCGGATTATCCCGAGTCTGCTCAGTAACCTTCTGGAAGTCAAAGTCAAGCGGCGCGTCATTCTTCCGCGTCAGCATAATAAAACGAAAGACATCGCGACCGACACGATCAACAACATCGCGCAAGGTTACGAAGGTGCCGGCGCGCTTCGACATGCGTACCGGCTCGCCTCCGTCGAGCAGGTTGACCAGCTGACAGAGTTTGACGTCGAGTTCTCCTGAGCCGTCGGTAATCGCCTTTACCGCAGCCTGCATTCGTTTGACATAGCCGCCATGATCAGCACCCCAAACATTGATCATCACCGGAAATCCGCGCCTAAATTTGTCCAGGTGATAGGCAATGTCGGCGGCGAAGTAAGTCCAAGATCCGTCTGACTTCTTAAGTGGCCGGTCAACTTCGTCGCCATACTGGCTGGCGCGAAACAAGACTTGCGGGCGCGGCTCCCAGTCTTCGGGAATCTTGCCTTTCGGCGGGTCCAGGACGCCTTCGTAGACCAGTCCCCGGTCTTCGAGATAATGCAGGGCGGCATCGACGCCACCCTGCTCGACCAGCTCCCGCTCCGAGGCGACGACATCGAAGCGAATGCCCAAAGCCCCCAAATCTTCGCGAATCAACTGCATCATCCGGTCGACCGCAAACAGGCGGAAGGCTGGCATCCACCCTTCTTCCGGCGAGTCGATCCAGCGGAGACCGTCCTGCTCCAGCAGCGCGTCTGCGACCGGCTCCAGGTAGGCGCCGCCATATTGGACTTTGCCCTCGGCCTGGGCCTGTTCGAAGGCTTCAATCGGCTCCTCGCCGGCGGCGATCAACCAGCGCAGTCTTAACGACCGAGCCAGCGCGTCGACCTGGCCGCCCGCGTCGTTGACGTAGTATTCGCGGGTGACATGAAATCCCGCCTTCTGCAGTAGTCCGGCCAACGCGTCACCCACGACGGCGCCACGGCCGTGACCAACGTGCAGAGGGCCCGTGGGATTCGCGGACACATATTCGATATTGATGGCTTTCCCGCCGCCGAGAGCGGAATCGCCGTAGGTCGCTCCTGCCGAGAGGATATCCAACAGGCGTTGATGCCAGAACGAACTGGCAAGACGCAGATTGATAAACCCGGGGCCAGCGACTTCCGCTGTGGCAACGCCTTCAATTGTCAGAAGGCGTTGTGCGATTAGGACCGCCAACTCACGCGGCCGCCGCTTGGCGGCACCCGACAAGACCATCGCTGCGTTGCAGGCGAGATCGCCGTGCGTGGGATCACGCGGCAGTTCAACACCGATGCGGGACAAATCTAGACCGGGCGGCAAGATTCCGGATGTCACCAGTACCGCGACTTCCGCAGCAATCCTTTCGCGAAACCACCGGAACAGGTTCATGAGCTGCGTGACTGCACGTCAAAGAGCCGGCGATGTTCATCAGCGGCAAAGCGGTCGGTCATTCCGGCAATGTAATCGGCAACCGCTCGTGCGGTTCTCAACGTCGCTCGACCGTCAGTGCGCCGCTGCCATTCAGTCGGCAGGCACTCTGGCTCGTTCACGAAGAGCTGAAACAGGTCCTTCACCAGGCGGCGGGCTTTGCTCGTCATTCGGTTCAGCTTGTAGTGCCGGTACATACGATCTCTCAGGAACGCCTTCAATGCCCGGTCGTTTTGCTGCATTGTCTCAGAGAACGCAACAAGCGGCCGTCCTGCGCGCCGGACATCATCGGCGGTTGCCGGCGCCAAGGCGGAGACGCGCCGGCGCGTCTCCGCGATCAGGTCGTCAACCATATGTCCGATGAGGCGGCGCACCGATTCATGAACCAAACGTGACGTTCCGATACCAGGGTAGCATTGTGCGACATGGGCAAACATCGGGCCGACCAGCGGTACCTCGGCGAGGTCGTAGATTGTGAAGAGGCCGGCCCGCAAGCCGTCGTCGATATCATGGTTGTTATAGGCGATGTCGTCAGCGAGCGATGCGACCTGCGCTTCTGCGCTGGCATGGGAATCCAGTTCGAGATCGTGCTCGGCCGCATATTCGACGATTGCTGTAGGGACCGGATGAACGGTGCCGAAGCCGACAAGGGGGCCGTTGTGCTTCACCACGCCTTCGAGCGTCTCCCACGTCAGGTTGAGGCCGTCAAATTCGGCATAGCGTTGCTCCAGGCTGGTGATGACGCGCAGGCTCTGAGCGTTGTGATCGAAGCCGCCCCACGGCTCCATCATTTCCTTCAGCGCGTCCTCTCCCGCGTGTCCGAAGGGGGGATGCCCCAGGTCGTGCGCTAACGCCAGCGCCTCAGCCAAGTCCTCGCTCAAGCGGAGAGCCCGGCAGATCGAGCGGGCGATCTGGGACACCTCAAGGCTGTGGGTGAGCCGGGTCCGAAAGAACTCTCCCTCATGGTTGACGAACACCTGCGTCTTGTACTCCAGGCGCCGAAAAGCTGCTGAATGGATAATGCGGTCGCGGTCTCGCTGAAAGCACGAGCGGATACGGCTTTCCGGCTCGGAATACAGGCGGCCGCGACTCTGTTCCGGTCTGCATGCCCACGGCACGAAGGGCTCGGCGTCCACCATAACCTGAACCTACAGGTGGTGGTCCATCTGGGCAACGCCCGTTTCCTGTTCAGGACGGTGCGGGCGTCCGCCGCTTTGACATAGCCGATCTGCTGTCTACATTAGAGAGGCAGAAACGGTGCACCCAGGTTCCCTCAGCCGGAGAAAGGACGCGGTATGGCTGCCGATGGAACTCAGCCCTCAGGGCAGGACTTGACGATTTCGGCCAGCGCCGCCCGGCGCATCGCGAAGTTGATTGCCGCTGAGGGGAGTAGCGATTCAATGCGGTTTCGTGTCGCGGTATCGGGAGGGGGCTGTTCCGGTTTTCAGTATGGTTTTTCCATCGATGATGTCCGGCGCGAAGACGACCGGGAATTTGCGTACGATGGCGTCGGGGTGCTGATAGACGAGATGTCGCTTGAGCTCCTTAAGGGATCGGAGCTGGATTTCGTTGAAGACCTGATTGGCTCGTACTTTGTCGTAAAAAATCCAAACGCGGCTTCAACCTGCGGCTGTGGGTCTTCCTTCTCCCTTTGAGCGCCTGACAACAACCCTCCGCTGCGTTCGGCAGCTTGATCAGGGCTTTCTCACCTTAAGAACGAAAGGGGACAATTTATGGGTCATCATTTTCGCGCGTCTGTCGCAGCTGCGAGCCTTCTCTTGACGATAGGCTTGATGCTTGGCGCCTGTAAGGACGAGGGGCCGGCAGAGAAGGCTGGCAAGGAAGCTGGGCAGAAGGTCGACAAGACCATCGAGCAAACCAAGGATGGTCTTGAGAAGGCGAAGGAGAATACGACCCGCATGCTGAATGAAGCCGAGCAAAAGGTGAATGACGCGGCTCAGGAAGCGGGCGCGGCCACACGTGACGCGGCCAAAGATATCCAACAAGGCGCGGAGGATGCCGGTAAGAGCGTCGAGCAAAAGGCCGACGAAGCGATCAAGGAAGTCACACCCAAGCAATAGCAGCGCACCGTGGCAGCCGTGCTCCGGGTCGCCACCTGGAACGTTAATTCGGTGAAGGCTAGGCTGCCGCACCTACTCGCTTGGCTGCGCGCCGTCGCTCCGGACATCATCCTGTTGCAGGAGACAAAGGTTGCCGACGGTGCTTTCCCGGTGATCGACGTCGGGGATCTCGGTTACAATGCAGCGGCGATCGGCCAGAAAGCTTACAACGGCGTTGCCGTGCTCTCGAAACGGCCGATTGACGTTCTCGCCCGAGCGCTGCCGGGAGAGGACGACACCCAGGCGAGATACCTGGAGGCGTTTACCTGCGGGGTTCGTGTCGCGTCCCTATACGTTCCTAATGGCAATCCTGTGGACAGCGCGAAGTTCGATTACAAGCTGAATTGGCTGTCCCGCTTGCGCGACCGGGTCATTTCGCTCCAGGCAAGCCAGGACCCGTTCATACTGGGCGGAGATTGGAACGTCGCGCCGGCGGACGAGGATGTCTACGATCCGGTTGGCTGGCAGAACGACGCGCTGTGTCGTTCTGAATCGCGCGCCGCTTATCGCCGCCTTCTCCATCTTGGGCTAAGGGACGCGGTCGGGGCGTTTCCGCCGCACGCTCATCGCTACACGTGGTGGGATTACCGCGCCGGCGCCTTTGCCGCTGACCACGGCCTTCGTATTGATCACCTGTTGCTATCGCCTCAGATCGCCGACCGCCTTGTTTCCGCCGATGTCGACCGTACCCCTCGAGCCTGGGACCGGCCGTCGGATCATGCGCCGGTCTGCTGCGCCCTTCAGACTGCATAACGGACAAGGACCGACGTACGGCGCTCCGGCGTCAGTTATCGAGATCCATGGGCAGACGGGTCGCCTCGTCCACTGTCGCCGCCAGGATCTGAGCACGCGTTAGGCCTCGCGCCTCTCGGAGATCGGCGCCGCGAAGGTTGGCGCGCCTCAAAATCGCGTGGGTGAGATTGGCGGCGTGGAGGTCAGCCTCGTGCAGGTCCGCGTCTTCCAGAATGGCCTCATGCAGGTCTGCGCCGCGGAGATCGGCGTCATGGAGGTCTGCCCATTGGAGATCGGCTCCGTGAAGGTCCGCACCGTGGAGGTCGCACCGATGCAGGTCGGCGCCGTTGAGCTCGCTGCCCGCGAGAGCGGCAAGATGAAGATCGGCGCGGTGAAGGTCGGCATCTGCCAGGATGGCGCCGCTGAGGTTAGTCTGGTGGAGGTCGCGGCCATGCAGATCTGCCCGCTTTCCGCACTCCCATCCCGAGGCAATCCACTGACTGTGGCGGTCAAGCACCACGGTGAGCTCGTCCGGAATAACCGAATCACTGTTGTGCGAACCACTCTTCGGAGGCTTCATTGACGTCCCTCATCCTTAACCTTACAGGCAACCAGCCTATTTCAGCATTGATGGCTGTTGTTATCCAGCGGATTTGCTCGCAAGACACATAAGGACTCCGCCGAGAGACGAGAGGGCCCGGAAGTCTTTGCAAAACATGCAAAAGCGTGCTAAAAGCGCCGCTCCGTGAAAGCGGATCAGTTGCACTGGGAAAACTTAGTGCACGGATGTGTTCACAGTGTCGCTGTCGGCTCTTCGTGCGAGCCGTGATCTGCGTGACGGGGCAGCGCCTGTCGGCCCTTGCTCTGCTCTCAGCAGATCAGATTTTGATGAACCATGATGCCGCTGGGAGCAGAGGCGACATGGTCGGCAAAGACCAAGAGTGCGGGGCCGCTCAGCGATGCCGAGATTGAGGGGAACCTAGCAGCCTGACTTAGAAACGAGCATGGGCCCGCCGCTCGCGGGCAAGCCGTGCCTGCCCTTCCCAATCTACGCAAGTCCCATGATGCCATCGCGCATTGCAGGAACTGGATGATGAGAGGGGCGGGCAGCTCGCGAGCAAGGTGAGCAGGTCATCACGATGGTCGCGGCAATGGAGCAATAGCGTGCGGCCTTCGCGTTGTCCAAGTAGTGACGGCGTATGGAGCGTAGATCACCGGTTTCCGGGTGAGCATAGGGAGTGAAAAGTATGAGGGGTTGGAGATTTGCCCTCGCAGCTCTGTCCATTGTAGCAATGGCAGGTTGCGTAGGATTTGACTACAAAGACGCGAAGTCGATGAAGCCTGGCGGATCGCCGTTTGACCAGGCACTGTTCAAGGAGTATTTGGCGCAGTCCAAGTCGGAGTACGATCAGGCGAATTATACCTCATCTGATCTTTGGGCCGGCAAGGCGAGTGCGGCCGCGAAGGGGCAGACGCCGAAGCCGACGCAGGTTAGCGACTGGCGTCTGCCATCAGCGGTAACGCCCGAGGCAACGACCGCCCGGCAACGTCTGCAGGCCGCGCTGGACAAAGGCGGTGGCAATGTTCTGCCGAACGAGATGGCAAAGGCGCAGGTTGGATTTGACTGCTGGATGGAGCAACAGCGGGTCGAGGAAAACTTCCAACCGGATGATATCGCGCACTGTCGGCAGATGTTCTACGACAACATAGCCAAGGTGGAAGGTGCGATGGCACCGAAGCCGACCGCAGCGAAGCCCGAGCCGGTCAAGGACTTCATGGTTTTCTTTGACTGGAACAAGGCTAACCTGACGCCTGAGGCGAAGAAGCTTATCGCTGACGCAGCGGCTCAGGCTAAGGCCATGGGCGCCAAGCAGGTACACATTGTCGGCTTTACCGACACCTCCGGTTCGGCCGCGTACAACATGCGGCTTTCCGTGCGTCGTGCGGAGTCGGTGAAATCGGAAATGGTTCGGCTCGGTGTTCCGGCCAACATCATTAGCGTTGAAGGCCGTGGCCAGACGGACCTGTTGGTGCCAACCGCGGATAATGTCCGTGAACCGCAGAATCGCCGTGCGACGATCGGCTTCCCGAAGACGGGCGCCATGCTCTCTCCGGCGAACGATGATCGGGAGATGGCGCAGATCCAGTTCGTCAGGTAGCCGTTTCCAACCATGTCTCGTTTCGAGGACGCTGCCTTCGGGCAGCGTCCTTCTTTTTAACGGAATGGGAACCCGAGCCAGTTCAGAAAGGGAATCCGCACGCCGGCCTTTACATTTGGCGCAGCGTCTGTCAGCAGAAGAGTCTGGCAAGCGTGAGTTTCGGACGCTTACACGCCTGGAGGGCCGGCAGTTGGCAGATGTCGTGCTGCTCCTCAAACTTCAGCCAACGTCGGCGCCGGAATGATCGCAAAGCAATGAATCCCCAAGGGAACAAACGGTCTTCGGGTGAGGCAGCCTTTGCGGATTCATGGGCCGCCACATCGCATTCGGCCACGATGCCCATCCCGGATCTTCTTCGCGGCATGGAAGCTATCGTTGTTGCTGTCGTTGGCCGCGACGGCGAACTGAAAGATGCCAACCGCGGTTTTCTGTTGCTAATGACGAAAGCCTCGCCGAACCCCCGGCCCGGGGACATTCGGGATTTGTTCGTATCTCCCCGATTCGCGGACTTCTCGGATCGAAACGCCGATCCGTTCGAAGGGACCATCTATCGCGGGCTTATCACGTTTGGTCGTGGTGGGGCCCGGGTGATGTCGCTAAGGGGCGCGATTTATGGGTTTGAAGACGATTTCGTCCTTGTTGCTGAACATGACATCGTCGGCGTTGAGACTCTACACGCCACGCTTGCTGAATTGCAGGACTCCCTCGCCGAAAAGCAGCGACGTATCGTGCATCTGGAGCACCAAATGGCCCGTCTCCAGGAATTGAGTGATGCAGCAATGCGCGACCGCGACACACTTCTGGATGCGCTCGCACGCGGCCAATCGGTGCATCGCGATTGATTGTGTCGATCAGAACTTCCCGTTAGCACGCGGCGAGATCGAGGCTGGTAGCGCTTGCTGCGCCGCCTTCCTGCTTCGGCCGGTTATCCGCATCCACGAGAACGATGCGCGGTTGCCATCGGGCCGCTTCTTCTGCCGCCATGGTGGCATAGGCTGCGATGATGATCAGGTCGCCGATACCGGCGAGGTGTGCCGCAGCACCATTGATCTGGATACACCCTGACCCAGCCTCGCCCTCTATAACGTAAGTCTCGAACCGGGCACCATTGGTTATATTATAAATTTGAACCTGTTGGTATTCTAGCAAGGCCGCCCTGTCCATGAGTTCCCGATCAATCGTGATGCTGCCCTCGTAGTGCAGATCGGCCGCGGTCACCGTTGCTCGGTGAATTTTCGAGAACAGAAGGCTAATTCGCATCGTCCAACTCCCATCACGCGGCAAGGCGCGCGGGCGAAGTGGTAGCAGTGTTGGGCGCCCGCAACAACAGTGGCAACAACGGCCCGGCAATGCCGCCAGTTCCGTCGACCGCCCATTGGGCTGATACAGGCGTCGGCCGGTGCGTCAAGGCTTGCCGAAAGGAGCGTCATCATGCCACACACTGGTCCCAGGCGGCGACTGCAGCGCACAAGGAGGAGGGATGAGCATGAAAGCTTTGCTGTGGCTTCTCTTGGGGGTGCTCCTCCCGGCACCGCTGGTTGTGCAGGCCGCCGACGACGTCATGCAGCGCGCTCGAACGCGCGGAGCGCTCATCGTCGCTGCAGCGCCGGCTCCGGACCAATTGCCGCAGGCGGCGCGAGACGATGCGGGTCATTATGTCGGCTTCGATGTCGACGTCGCCAACGCCATCGGAAAACGGCTCGGACTGCCCGTACGCTTCGTCAGCCCCGGTTGGGACAAAGTGCTGGCGGGCGACTGGCAAGGGCAATGGGATTTCGCCGTCGCGTCGATCACTCCGACTGAGGCTCGGGAAAAAACTTTGGTGTTTCCCGCTGTCTACCGTTTCGATGCAGCAGCCCTGGTTGTGCGTAAGAATGACGGGAGTATTGAAAGACCAGCTGATGCGTCAGGCAAGTCGATCGGGGTTCGAAAGGATACGACATTTGAAAGCTACCTGCGTCGTACTCTTGTTATTTATGGCAACCCAAACGTCGTCACGTATCTTATCGACGACCCGCAGATCAAGACATTCCCCAACCGCGAAGATGTTGTCCAGGCGCTCATCGACAAGCGTGTCGATGCAATCGTAACGTCTCTGGGAATAGCCGAGCACGACATTCAGGCCGGGGCACCACTCCGCATTGTGCAGGGCTTCCTGTTCTTCGAACCCGTGGCCGTGGCCGTGGACAAAGGCGACCCCGCTTTTGCCAAGATCATTAGCGAAACGGTCCGTGCGCTGCGGTCGGATGGGACTTTAACCGGCCTATCGGAGAAATGGTTCGGCATCGATGTTGCTGGCATCGTTCCTTGAGGGCTTGCTGGTGATAAAGGCCATCTCTGCTTATTTGGGTTAGGAAAGCGAGCTATGAAAATATTGGCTTCTGTGCTCATTATTGCTTCAGTGATTGCGTCACCTGTCGCTGCGCAAAATTCTGAGGGGACGCTTGATAAGATCAGCAGGTCAGGTGCTATTGTGTTAGGCTATCGGAATAGTTCTCCTCCATTCTCGTCTTTGGATGAAGGTGGTCGCCCGATTGGCTACTCAATAGACCTTTGTCTCCGCATCGCCGATGCTGTCAAGCAGCAACTTGGTCGCCATGATCTCAGCGTTCAGTTTGTGCCCGTGGAGGCTGACGACAGGCTGCGAAAGGTCGCTGACGGAAGTATCGATATTGAATGCGGCGTCACGACCAATACCCTTTCCAGGCAGGAGCAGGTGGACTTTACCCTGACGACCTTCATTACCGGCGCCAGCCTTCTGTTGCCGGCCGGATCATCGGCGCAGAGTGTTAGCGATCTGAAGGGAAAGAAGATTGCTGTCGTCGAGAATACGACTACAGAGAAAGCGCTACGCGAGCGTCTCGCGGCGCAAAAGGTCGATGCCCGCGTCGTCACCGTTGCCGATCATGACGTCGCGATGAAGATGCTAGGGAAGGGCGAAGTGGAGGCATATGCCGGTGACCAGATCGTCTTGATTGGGCTTGCTCGTACCGCGGCCGATCCCAGCAAATTCGTTCTTGCGCCGGAATTGTTCACCTACGAGCCTTACGGCCTCGTGGTCCGGCGCAATGATGCCAACTTCCGCCTCGTCGCCAACAGGACGCTGGCTCGACTCTACCGATCCGGCGAAATCATGCAGGTGTTCGAGAAGTGGTTCGCGGGTTGGGGCGGTCGTCCCAGCCGTTTGCTTCTTGCCGTCTATGCACTAAACGGGCTTCCGGAGTAGCCCGCTACAGGGATTAGGAGCCGGCCGCCGGGCGTTACCCCGGCGGCGCAAGCGTCGGTCCGACGCGCTTCCTCCTCCTTCCTTGGCGTCGCGTCGCGTTGACACGCTCTGACGTGCCGCCTACTTTGCTAATAGCTTTAGATCAGGGTACGTTATTGGAAATGAGTGACGCGCTGACGGTGGGTCTTGCACAAGTGAACCCGGTTGTCGGCGACGTGGAGGGGAACGCAGAGCGCATTCGTGCGCTGCGCGCCGACGCAGCAGGTTGTGACCTTTTAGTCTTTGGTGAACTTGCTCTGGCGGGATATCCGCCGGAAGATTTGGTCCTCAAGCGCATCTTCCAAGAGCGGATAGAAACTGCTGTACGAGCGCTCGCAGAAGTCACTTCGGACGGCGGGCCGGCGTTGCTCGTCGGCGCCCCCTGGCGAACAGACGGGCGATTGTACAATGCCGTGCTGTTGCTCGATAATGGCAAAATCTCCGCTCTGCGTTTCAAGTGTCAACTCCCCAATTACGGCGTGTTCGATGAGAAGCGTGTTTTTTCGCCAGGGCCGCTGCCGGAACCCATTGCGTTTCGGGGCACGCAGCTTGGCGTGTTGATTTGCGAAGATATGTGGACCCCAGACGTTGCCGGCCACTTGGCGGCGTGCGGCGCTGAGCTTTTGGTCGTGCCTAACGGCTCTCCGTTCGAGACGGACAAGCCGGGCATCCGACAAATACTTGCCGCTGAGCGCACTGCAGAAACCGCTCTGCCGCTCATCTATGTTAATCTCGTGGGCGGTCAGGATGAGTTGGTGTTCGATGGATCGTCTTTTGCCTGGGATCCCGCCGAAGGGCTGCGCGCGCGGGCACCGGCCTGGGAGGAGGGGGTCACGACCACCCACTGGCAGCGCGCCGCCGACGGATTTTGGGCTTGCGCCGAGGGTGAGGTCAGCACCGATATCGACGGACTTGAGGCCATCTACCACGCAATGACCGTGGGTCTGCGCGATTACGTCGAAAAGAATGGATTTCCGGGTGTTGTCCTTGGACTTTCCGGCGGTATCGACAGCGCCCTTACCGCCGTCGTGGCGGTTGACGCCTTGGGGCCGAGGCGGGTGCGTTGCGCTATGATGCCTTCGCCGTACACTTCGGATGACAGCCTCAGGGACGCGACGGAAGTGGCGCAGCAGCTGGGAGTTCGGCTCGATAACATCTCGATCGAACCGGCAATGCTCGCCTTCGCCAGTATGCTGGCCGACGTCTTCCAGGGGCTCCCTGCAGACGTAACGGAAGAGAATGTGCAGGCGCGCATCCGTGGCCTGTTGCTGATGGCGATCAGCAACAAACTCGGGCACATGCTGCTGACGACCGGTAATAAATCGGAGATGTCGGTCGGTTACGCAACCTTGTACGGCGATATGTGTGGCGGTTTCTCGGTCCTTAAGGACATTTACAAGACCACCGTTTTTGCCTTGTCGCGTTGGCGAAACCAGCGCCGGCCGCGCGGGTTTCTTGGCCCTGTTGGTACTGTCATTCCCGAGCGGATCATCAGCAAGGCGCCGACTGCAGAGCTGCGGCCCAACCAGAAGGACCAGGACACGTTGCCGCCGTACGAAGAGTTGGACGGTATTCTTGAAGCGCTGATCGAGGACGAGGCGTCAATCGAAGACGTGGCCGCGCGTGGATATGAAGCCGCGACCGTGCGGCGTGTTTGGCGAATGATCGACCGCGCCGAGTATAAGCGGCGCCAGGCGCCCCCGGGTGTGAAGATCACCCGGCGAGCCTTCGGGCGGGATCGCCGCTACCCGATCACCAACGGGTTCACCAATCGGGTATGATCAGCAAGGTTCGATTCGCTCCAAGTCCGACTGGATTGTTGCATGTCGGCAATGCACGCACCGCGCTGATCAACGCGCTGTTCGCGCTCGCCAACCAGGGGCACTTTCTGCTGCGCTTCGACGATACCGATCGTGAGCGTTCACGGGACGAATCCGCTGCGGCAATTGAAGAGGATCTCCGTTGGATGGGCCTCACCTGGGATAGCTGCGTTCGGCAGCGTGACCACATTGCGAATTACCAGGCCGCATTGGCACGCCTCCGCGACGCCGGTCGCGTCTATCCCTGTTGGGAGACACCGGAAGAGCTGGAATACCAGCGCAAGCGGCGGCTCGCGCGCGGGCGCCCACCGATGTATGACCGGGCGGCGCTGAAGTTGACCAGCGGGGAGCGGGCCCGACTGGAAGCCGAAGGCAGGCGACCGCACTGGAGATTTCTGCTGGAGCCGGGTGCTCTGGCCTGGGACGACTTGGTTCGCGGACGGGTGGAGATCCAGGCCGACCACATGAGCGATCCCATCGTGGTGCGCGCGGATGGCTCGTTCCTCTACATGCTCCCGTCTGCGATCGACGACATCGACCTTCGTGTCACCTGCGTCATCCGTGGGGAAGACCACGTCGCCAACACGGCGGTGCAAATCCAGATGTTTCGGGCGCTCGGCAGTGCACCGCCGGCGTTCGCCCATCTGCCGTTGCTGACTGATATTACGGGCAAGGGACTGTCGAAGCGTCTGGGATCGATGACCGTGCGCTCCCTGCGGGAGGACGGTATTGAGCCGCTGGCCCTCGCCAGCTATCTGGCCCGGCTTGGTACAGGCGATCCTCTGCATCCCGCAGCGTCGCTTGGGGAGCTGGCGAGAGATTTCGACATCTCCCGATATGGCCGGGCAACGCCGAAGTTCGACGAGACCCAGTTTGCACGCGTCAATGCGCAGGTTCTGCATGCGGCCTCGTGGCAAACCATACAGCCGCGGCTGGCTGCCCTTGGTCTGACCCATGCGAACGAGGCGTTCTGGAACGCCGTGCGTGACAACCTGCAACGGTTGGGCGATGTCCGGGACTGGTACGAAGTTTGCTTTGGCAATATTGCGGTCGGAGCTATCGATGTGGCTCTCGCCGATCAGGCGGCAGCATCGCTTCCGTCCGAGCCCTGGGACGGGGCGACTTGGCAGGACTGGACGCAGGCGATCAAGGAAGCCACAGGACGGAAGGGCCGCGACTTGTTCCTGCCACTGCGTTTGGCCCTGACCGGTCAGCAACATGGACCGGAACTCAGAGCGTTGCTGCCACTGATCGGCCGCAGTGTCGTCCAGCAGCGCCTGCGAACGGCCGCCAGTCTGCGGGCACCGACGCCAGCCAATTTCAGCCTATGACAATTCGGCTGCACAACACCCTGGCCCGCAAGGTGCAGCCTTTCGAGCCGATCGACGCTCGCAATGTGCGGATGTATGTGTGCGGACCGACCGTCTACGACTGGGCTCATATCGGCAACGCCCGACCCGCCGTGGTCTTCGATGTGCTGTTTCGCCTGTTGCGATCCGTTTACGGCGAGGACTGCGTCACGTACGTCCGCAACATAACGGATATCGATGACAAGATCATTGCGGCACACCATGCGTCTGGCGAGTCCATCGCCTCGATCACTGCACGAACAGCGAGTGCTTACGGCGCGGACATGGCAGCGCTCGGATGCCTTTCCCCGACAATCGAGCCGCGCGCCACCGCGCATGTATCGGAGATGGTGGCAATGATCGCGCGACTGATCGAAACAGGTCACGCGTATACGGCCGAGGGCCATGTGCTATTTCACGTTCCATCGATGCCCGGTTATGGCGCACTGTCGAGATGCAACTTTGAGGAGATGATTGCCGGCGCTCGGGTGGAGGTCGCACCTTACAAGCAGGACCCGCGTGACTTCGTGTTGTGGAAGCCGGCCAAAGACGGCGATCCCGGCTGGGACAGCCCGTGGGGACGCGGCAGGCCCGGGTGGCATATCGAATGCTCTGCTATGAGTGGCCGTTATCTGGGCGAAACGTTCGACATCCACGGAGGCGGCGCGGACCTGATCTTCCCGCACCATGAGAACGAAATCGCCCAAAGCGTGTGTGCCCATGACGGCGAGCCCTTTGCCCGTTTCTGGACCCACAACGGCTATCTGATGACGGAAGGCGAGAAGATGTCGAAGAGCCTCGGCAACTTCTACACCGTTCACGACCTGCTTGCCGAGTTTCCCGGCGAAGCGCTGCGGCTGGTATTGCTGCAGACCCACTATCGGCAGCCTCTCGACTTCACCAAGGAGGGGGTCCTCCAGGCGAAGCGGGTGCTGGATCGCTTCTATGGCGCGCTGCGCAGCAGCGACGACGTGGCGCAAACCATCCCGCCGACCAATGCCGACGGCGACATGATCACCGCGCTCGCCGATGACCTCAACACGCCGGGTGCTCTGGCGGTGTTGCATGAACGGCTTTCTGCCCTTAACCGCGCGCCATCGCCTTCAGAGAAGGCGATGGCGCGGCGCGCGCTGTTGGCCGCGGCCGCGCCCCTCGGCTTGCTGGCAAACGATCCCGAGGCGTGGCTGCATGGCCAAGCAGTGGGTACTTTGGACGAAAGGGCAGTGGTCGCGCGAATTCAGAGTCGGACGGCGGCTCGTAAGGCTCGCAACTACGCGGAAGCTGACCGGCTTCGCGCTGAGTTGCTGGCTGAAGGGATCATCCTGGAGGACACACCCATCGGCACCACCTGGCGCCGCGCCTGACTCTCTCGATTCGTGAAGTCCTTGATCGCGGCGCCAGCCTGTGGCTATGGCTATGAAAAACTCACACGCATACAGCTTTCCTAAAATCCTAGATCTTCAGGAAGTACGCGATTAGGCGGCGTGTGTCCGTCGATCAGGCTTTGGATGTTGATGATCACAGCTTGACCCATGTCAATCCGGCCCTCGTGCGTTGCAGAGCCCATATGCGGCAGCAGGACCACATTATCCATGGCCAGCAGCTTCGGATTTACCGCCGGTTCATTCTCGTAGACATCAAGGCCGGCACCTGCGATATCGCGGGCTCGCAGCATGCGTACGAGCGCTACTTCGTCGATGATCTCGCCGCGGGCAGTATTGACGATGTAGGCGTGCGGCTGAAGCAGCTTGAGCCGCCGCGCCGACAAGAGATGAAACGTCGCCGGCGTGTGCGGGCAGTGCACGGTGACCACATCGGTGCGAGCCAGCATTTGATCCAGGCTCTCGTGATATGTTGCCTCAAGTTCGGTTTCCACGTCAGGGTGGACGCGGCGACGGTTGTGATAGTGGATACTCATATGGAAGGCACGGGCCCGGCGGGCGACGGCCTGACCAATGCGCCCCATGCCCACGATCCCCAGACGTTTGCCGGACACGCGGTGCCCCAGCATCCAGGTAGGCGACCAGCCCTTCCACTGGCCGGCGCGCAGGATGCGTTCGCCTTCCGTCAGGCGACGCGGAACGGCGAGGATGAGCGCCATGGTCATGTCGGCGGTATCTTCGGTCAGCACGTCCGGTGTGTTCGTGACGGTGATGCCGAGTTCCTTTGCGCGCCTCAGGTCGATATGGTCAAATCCCGTACCATAATTGGCGATCAGCTTCAGGCGATCCCCCGCGCGATCAAGAACCGCGCGCCCGATTCGGTCGGTAACAGTGGGAACCAGAACATCCGCAACACGGACTAACTCGATCAACCGTTCCGGCGAGAGCAACTCGTCGGAAAAGTTGAGGCGCACATCGAACAGCTCCATCATCCGCGTTTCAATGACATCGGGGAGCTTGCGGGTGACCACCACCAGCGGTTTTTGTTTCGCCATTATCTCTCGGTTGCGGGAGGTTACTTTTATGCAACGTGACGCGGCATAGCCGATCTATTCAGCAAGGTTATAAGTTGTCTGCGATCGTCGCCAGATCCTTATAATCTGGCGTCTCGAATTGTGAACCCTTTATCGTCGTGGTTAACATGCGTCTGCGAATCGTCGTCGCCGGTCTGCTCGTCGTTGGAAGCGTGGTGGCGTCCTTTCTCCCGGCACTGGCAAGTTCACAAGAGTCGCGCCTGCCGCTTCCGCGTTTTGTCAGCCTCCGGGCTCCGGAAGCCAATATGCGGTCAGGACCGGGGGAACAGTACCCAATCAAATGGACCTATCAACGGCCGGGGATCCCCCTGGAGGTGATTCGCGAATTTCACCACTGGCGGCAGATCAGGGACTGGCAGGGGGCTGAGGGCTGGATGCATTCCAGCATGCTGAGCAGCAAACGCTCGGTGATGATTGTCGGTGGGATCCGGACGCTGCGGGACGAGCCGGATTTGCACAGTGAGGCATCGGCGAGAATAGAGGGCCCGGCGATTGGCAAACTGCTGAGCTGCCAGAAATCGGCCGACTGGTGTCGCGTCGAGTTTGCCGGTGTCAAGGGATGGCTGCCCCGCACCGACATGTGGGGTGTCTATAACGAGGAAGAGGTCAACTGACCAATAAGCCGGCTAATCGAAATCTTCGGATAACGCCGCGCGGACCCCGTCCTGGATCGACGTCATATGTCCGTACGCCGGATGGGAAAAGCCTAGCACGACGCGTGCTCCAGGATCCCGGAACGCCGCCACCTGCGCGTCCGTAAACGGAAAACGCAAAAAATGCACTGAGGACGTCTTGCCGTCCGGTGTCGTTCGCTCCACGTCGGACTCCGGCACCGCGGCGATGGTCTCACCTTCAATCGTCAGAACGATGGTTTTGTCAATACCGCCAAGTTGCCGCAGCACAGCATCACGGCGGATAGCATCGTCGATCTCGATCATCATCGTCGCCACAAGCTCGCGGCCACGCGGAATAAGAGGATTATAGGCTCGAAGTTCACCTTCGACCTGCTCCTCGCCTCCCTTTTCGACCGCAAGCATTTCGTGGATCTGATGCAGCATCGTATCCCGGTTTTCGAAATAGAATGTCACATCAGGGCCGACGTGAACGCGACGGGTCTTCTTCAATTGGGCAATCGCGCGCCGCCGATCATCACGGACACGCGCATAATCCTGCATCGGCATGATGTCCGAGCGCTGGATGGTCCTAGCGTTCAAAGCACATTCCCTCGCAATACGCGGCTCAGGGTTCATAAGCCCAAGCGAGAAGCTGAATCGGGTGCTGCACCGGCTCAACAGCGGTGATCGAATCACCATTGAGTCGTTCCAGGCCCTGGACAATATGGTCGCGGGCGAGCGGGCATTCGGAGACCACATATGCGGATGCGTTCTCTTTGGCCTGCTTGGCCACCGGCTTTCCGACCTTCAGAGCGATCTCAAAGTTCTCCTTCATGACACCCCAGGAGCCGCCGTGGCCCGAACACCGCTCGATGACCTTGATCTCCGTCTCTGGAAGAAGACGCAACATCTCGGCGCCCTTCTGGCCCATGTTCTGAGCCCTGGCGTGACAGGCAATGTGAAGCGTAACGCCGCCGCGCAGCGGCTTCATGCCGCCGGCAAGACCCTGCTTGCGCTGAATATCCACAAGATATTCCGCGCAGTCGAAGGTTGCTCGGCTGAGGGCTTTAATATTTTCGTCATCAGGCTCGATCAGTGGCCATTCAAACTTCAGCATTAGGCTACATGACGGCACCAGCGAAACTATATCGTAGCCCTTGTCCACCCAGGGTCTGAGCTCGGCCGCGGTCTTTCGTGCCCCTTCAGCAACCCGACCAATATCGCCGTATTCGAGTTGCGGCATGCCACAGCAACGCGGATACACGACCTCGGTCTCGATGCCGTTCCGTGCGAGCACCTTGCGCGTTGCGACCCCGATCTCAGGATTATTGTAATTGGCGAAGCAGGTAGCGTAGATCACTGCCTTGCGGCCGAACGCAGGCGCGAGGCGATTGACCTCCGGCTTTTGCGCGGCCCGGGCGGTAAACGTCTTCCCGTGGTACTTTGGCAACTCCGCCTGCCGGTCGATGCCGGCAACGGTTTCCATGACCGGGCGAGTAAGCTTGTTATTGCAACGCGTTGCCCAGTTCGCAATCGGCGCGACGGGGGCCGCCATTCTGCCGTTACGGTCGGTTTCCGCCAGTTGCTTCTTGATGAAAGGAAGGCCGTGCGATCGCAGTTCCGCCGCGCGGTAGCGCAGCATGAGGTGCGGAAAGTCCAAATCAAACTCATGCGGGGGAACGTAGGGACATTTAGTCATAAAGCACATGTCGCAAAGCGTGCATGCGTCTACGACCTGTTTGAAGTCAGTGCTCGCGACCCCTTCGACTTCGCCCGAATCGGTTGCGTCGACCAAATCGAATAGCCGGGGGAAGCTATCGCAGAGGTTGAAACACCTTCGACAGCCGTGACAAATGTCAAAAACGCGGCGCAATTCTGCGTCGATCAGCCCTTCATCGTAAAATTCTTCTTCGCGCCACCGGAGAACGTGACGCGTTGGCGCTTCGAGACTGCCCTCGCGCATTGGTTTTCTCCAAGCTAGCGGCCGAGTGGCGGGCGGATGAACCCGCCCGGATAACCATCTATGTGGTCAACAGGCGCGCCCCCACCGCGTCCGCCGTACTCGCCGCCGAGGACTGTCAGTCCAGAGAGTCGAGTGCCTTTTGGAAACGACCGGCGTGCGACTTCTCTGCTTTCGCGAGCGTTTCGAACCAGTCGGCGATTTCTTCCATCCCCTCGTCGCGAGCCGTCTTCGCCATACCGGGATACATATCGGTATATTCATGCGTCTCGCCGGCGATAGCTGCCTTCAAATTGAGGTTGGTTCCGCCGATCGGAAGGCCCGTCGCCGGGTCGCCAACCTTCTCAAGAAATTCCAGATGCCCGTGCGCGTGGCCGGTCTCACCCTCGGCCGTCGAACGAAAAACGGCGGCCACATCGTTGTAGCCTTCGACATCCGCCTTCTGAGCAAAATAGAGGTAGCGCCGGTTAGCTTGCGACTCGCCAGCAAACGCCTCCTTCAGGTTATTCTCGGTTTTCGAACCCTTCAGCTCACCCATCACCTAACTCCTCTCCTCATGCCGGCAACACCCAAAGGCCTAGCGCCGGCAACTGGAAGCATCTTACGAGAGATATTAGGACGCGGCCGAGCCGTGTCAACGCTGTTTTAAGTGATTCTAAAGATGCCGTTAACTAACTGACTTTAATTAGCATTAACGCTGTATCCAATCCTTACAATGACGTCGACTCGCTTTACTCGGGTACCTTCAGGCGGTGCCGGAAGGTCGGAAACAACAATTTTCTCAGCCGGAATGTCCTCAAGCCTCCCACACCCCTCGAAGAAGAAGTGATGATGGTCGGACGTGTTGGTATCGAAATAAGAACGGCCGGAATCCACGACAATTTCACGAAGAAGCCCCGCCTCCACAAACTGGTGGAGCGTATTGTACACCGTCGCGAGTGAGACATCGACAGATGCTCCCCCCGCCTCTTCGTGCAGCCGTTCGGCGGTGATGTGGCGATCCCCGCTCTCGAAAAGCAAGCGGGCCAAAGCAAGCCGCTGGCGGGTCGGTCGAAGACCGGTTTGCCGCAGTAAATCAATGGCACGGCTGAAGGGGCGCGTCGTCTTCATGGTACCGATATGGCAATACTTTTCGCTACTTACAATCATAACTGTGAAAGGGGAGTGGGAAAAACACCACACGCCTCGGCCATGTGTCAGAAAGGCATCAGCTGTGGAAATTCCGGTTAGAGCGGGATAAATTTTATCTTTGCTCATAGCCTGCGTTGGTGAAGTAGCTTCGGCGGCTTTGCGGAGTGACGGCGTCGAGGATGTATCCGATCACGGCGCCGGGTTGGCGGATGGCGTGGCGGACGGCATTGCCGTGGTACGACCCGAGGTTGTCCATGACCACGATGTGGCCCGGACGCAGGGCCGGGACCAGAGTCTACTCGACGTAGAGACGGAAGCGCTCGCCGTGGATCGGCCCGTCGACGAGCCAGGGTGCGTCAACGCGGTCGCAGCGCAGTGCTGCGACGAAAATCATGGTCTTCCAGTGGCGCTATGGGCCGAGAAGCTCACCTACAAAAAGGGTCGCTGATTGCCAGCGAGGAGGACCGCCGCGACATTGCGCGACGACGGCGCAATGGATCCAGTATCGGCAACCGCATCGATTCGTCCCGGCTTGTCTTCATCGACGAGACCTGGACCAAGACCAACATGGCGACGCTGCGCGGCTGAGCGCCGCGCGGCCGGCGGTTGACCGCCAAAGTGCCGGCCATTGGCGGCTGCGGCTCGGAGGTCTCATGACTCACTCCACAGGGATGGTGAAACCGCGATCCCGAAGCTGCGCGATTTTGTTGTCGAGGAAAGCGGGTCCCAGCGGCGGCTGGCCGTAGGAGTGAGTGGGGTATGGCGATGTCTGGCCTGGCTGCCGCAGGAGCGTCCACCCGAGCCCTATTCGTTCGTACAGGTCGGTAGAGTCCACGAGGCCCAGCCGCGTTTCTTCGACCCACCAGTTCGTCTCGGTGCACAGGAGTGGATAGACGGCCGCGAGGGCCCGCAGCCCGGCTTCACCGTTGTCCGTGGCGCTATTCAGATTGCCGGAAACGGCGAGCTTCTGCGTGTTGTTATAGTAGTGATGGCCTAAAACAGTTTTATTCCAGTCGATCGGCTGGCCGTTGCCTAGGCTGTCGAAGGTGGGCATCAGGGAGATGTATTGCGCTGCGCTCGGATTGAGGTTGGCTGCGCCGAGGAACACAATCAGCGAGTCAGGCGCGGCAGATCTCATGGCGTCGTAGACGATCTTGAGACCGGACTTGACGTCAGCAGTATATGTCGAGATTTGCCCCCACGCGGTCGGCTCGTTCACCATCTCGAAGAAGACGTGCGGAACATCACGGTAACGGGCGGCCGCCGCGGACCAGAAATCTACCCACTGGGTCGTATTCGTGGAGACGTTGTCCTCCCACGTCCCTGGGGCGGTCACGAAATACCCGAGCATCAAGTACATTCGGTTGACGCGCGCTCGCTCGACCACGAGGTCAATGTTGCTCAGCAACGTGCCGATTGGCATCGAGAGCGTCGCGGAATTGACGCCACAGCGGAATGTGTTCAGGCCGAGCGCGCGCCCGGCTGCCCACGCAGCGTCCTGGAACAGAAACGACGTTGTGTTTATGCCGATTTGCGCCGCACCGGCACGGATGACCTGGCCGGTGTCCGTTCGCACGGTCCGAACGGGCCCGCCGGTGACGACCGGACGACCCCGCTCGCTCGTGCTGATGACGCCTGCGCGCTGTTGAGACGGCTGGAGCAGCATGATCAGAAAATCCTCCAGCGGTTCGGGAACCCTGTCGTGTCCGGGTCGGGAATCAAGGTGCGCGTCATCGCAGCCACATCCGTCCCCGAAACGAAAGTCACCCCTCCGCTGGGCGCGCCCTTGATCGTCTGGCCACTGCCGGTGTCGCCCGCAACGTTGCAAGTGTTCGGGTTGCCCAGGAAGACCAGCGTGTGCGGCTTCTTTGTCCACGACGCCGGGATGCGGACGTTGGCGTTCACTCCAGAGTGCTCGATGAAGACCGCATCGTGATCCGGCAGATTGACAGGATCTGAGTTCGTGACAGCGAGAACAGCTTTCGTAGTCTGGAGCCCGGTTATGTCGGCAGCGACGTGCGTATGCAGGGGCACCGACGTCAGATAGTTTTGGGCCTTGACGAATGCGGTCGTGGCGATCTTGGTACTGTTGTCACCGGTCGCAGGCGTCGGCGCGGTCGGTGAACCGGTTAGCCCAGGAGATGCAAGCGGTGCCTTGGTCGCCAGAGCAGCCGTGGTCGCCGCTCCATCAGCCTTGCCGGCAAGTGCTGCAGTCGTGTCGCTCGGGACGTTCGCCAGCTTCGCCTTCTCGGCGTCGGTAACGAACTTCTTGTCCGCAAGCTCTGTGACCTGACCCGTGTTGTAGTCCCCACTGGCAGCGACCACGGCGCCCGCGCGACCGTTGAAGGAAGCGACACCCCCGATGCTTGTGGTATTCTGCAAGGCCGTCGGCTGGAAGAACGAGATAATCGGACTGGTCGAACCGTTGCCGCCGCCGCCGGCAGCGCGCAGCAGAACGAACTCCTGCATCCTTGCTTCAGAAGGGATGTCAACGGTGGCGCTGATCATGCCGGCCTGGGTGCTGACATCCAGTGGGATGTCAGCACCCGAAATGTCCGTCCAGCCGGTGTTACCGGTGAGATCGGTCGTGTACTGGCACCGGGCGTAGTTTCCAGCAGCACCAGCGGTGCCGACGTGGCACCAGAAAAAGACCTTCTCAGCGTGCTGAAGACTCACCTTCTGGCGAAGGGTGTTAGTCCATTGGGACGGGCCGGCGGGCAAGTTGGTGAAAACCTGGGCGTTCCTGATAAGAAACGGCAAAGCGATCCATGTCTTTCCGGTTCCCGCCTCCTCCAAGGCGTCGAGCCGGACATCGAGAGCGGCAATCGCCGTGTTCTGACTGCCGTCCGCAGCCTCCAAGGCATCGACACGGCCGTCAAGCGCGGCCAAGTCGCCGGTGTGCCTGGTTACGGTTGCGGAGAGTACGTCGAACTCCGCCACGGTCGGGGCGCCGACTTGCGCGGCAGTGGTGTTATGCGGGTTGTTGGTAAGAGTTGCATGAACGTCGCCCGTCTTGCCATCGTTGATGGCGTAGGCCGCGAGCTTGGCGGAATCGACGTTGGCCAGCTTCGACCGCTCGGCCGCCGTCATCAGCACCTTATTGGCGGTGTCGGTGATCTGGTCGGCGGTATAGTCGCCCGTTTGTCCCACCACCGTACCGCTGCGCCCGTGGACGGAGGCGACCGACCCGGCTGGAAGCTGATTCCAGTCGATGACTTTAGGGAGCCCGTCAGCTTGATCTTTTATAACAAGCTTGTCGCCGGACGCAGGCGCTGCTTTTGCTGGGTACAGGAGATCCGCGCGAATCTGCGCATCGTCGGTGACGCTGCCCAGACCAACGTCGGCTTTCGACAGCGTGATCGCACCCACGCGGCCTGCCACGCTCGTTACCGCAGCCGATGGAGCGAATGCCGTGACCATATCGCGCACATCGATGGGGGCGAACCCGCGAACCGTAGCAGCGCTGCCAGCCGTCTTTTCCGCCGCGGTAATTCGCGTCGGATTAACCTGCGCTCCGGCCGCCACTCCGCCGAGCTTCGTCCTTTCCGCAGCGGTCATCAGGACCTTGGCGGCGGTATCGGTGATTTGGTCCGCAGTGTAGTCTCCCGCCTGCCCCATTATCGCCCCCACCCGTCCGTGGACAGACGAGACGAGACCCGACCCCGAAGGCAGCTGGCTCCAGTCGATGACCTTGGGCTGACCGTCACTCTGGTCCTTGATCAGTAGCTTATCGCCCGACGCCGGGACCGCCTTGATCGAATAGAGAAGGTCGGCGCGAAGCTGAGTGTCGTTGGTTACGGCACTGAGCCCAACGTCGTCCTTCGCCAGCGCAATCGCTCCCATGCGGCCCGCCACGCTCGTCACCGGCGGTAAGGGAGCAAGAGCGACCACCATGTCCCGGACATCGATCGGCGCGAAGCCCCGCATGACGGTGGACGTTGCGTTGTTCTTTTCGGCTGGGTTAACTCGAGGCGGATTTGCTTCAGCGTTCTCCCCGACGCCAGCCAGCTTGGCCCGCTCGGCGGCCGTCATCACCACGCGCTCGGCCGTCTCGGCGATCTGCTCGGCGGTATAGTCGCCCGCCTGCGCCACAACCGCTCCGGTGCGCCCATGCACCGAGGCGACCGCATTGACCTCCGCGCCCGCCTCAACGCCAGCCAGCTTGGCCCGCTCGGCGGCCGTCATCACCACGCGCTCGGCCGTCTCGGCGATCTGCTCGGCGGTATAGTCGCCCGCCTGCGCCACAACCGCTCCGGTGCGCCCGTGCACCGAGGCGACCGCATGGTCGTAAACCGGCGCATGGATTGCCACCATGTCCGCAACATCCTTGGGAGAGAAGGAGCGGACCGCCGGCTCGCTGGCCAATGCCTTTTCGTGGACACTGACGACGGGGGCATTTTTCTGGGCTTCATCCTCGATGGCTGCGAGTTTTGCCTTTTCGGCGGTGCTGAACCTCCGCGCACTGGTTCCCTCCGGTATTTCGTCGAGACTCCGCCAGACAGTCTGACCGGTCTGAAGAAGATCGCTCGTCGGTACCGCCGTCAGGTCACCATTGCTGTCGAAGACGATGGCTCGCCCTGCCCGATCCGCTATATCGGGCAATATTGTTTTGGCATCCACGTCTCCGGGAGCGAGCCGCACGGTGCGCTCGATTTCCGCCTCCAACTGCTGGAGCGATGCGCTCAGATAGTCCAGCTCATAGTTCAAGACGCCAGCGCGAAACGGTCCTGATTCCTGGAAATCGGTCATTCGCTGCATGGCCAACCGCCGCCGCAACGTCACGATCGCGCCTGCCGGTGGGGGAGAGTCAAATACAATGCTGCCACCATCACTCTCGCCAGCGCCTTGGATAGTAAATCCGGAAAGGACCTGATCGTTCTCCAAATAAACCTCAAGATTTGCGTCGGAAAATATCGCGAAGGGAAACAAGAATTCGCGTCGAAGACCGTCTGCCCGATACTGGACACGCGGCTTAATGGCGTTTATCTGGAGATGAAGAGCCATGATCGACCTTCGCTTGCAATGAGTGGTTTGGCAACAATCGTCGGCTGCAATCAGCGCACCAAGAAGGGGCCTCGTCGGGTGGCCCGCCCTGCGTCAACAGCGGCTGCCTGCCAAATTAGGTTTATATACCTAATTATAGGCTTGTGTCAACTGTCATTGGCAGCGGATTCCGGCCATATGGGGCACTAGAAGCCCCTGGAAACAGGCCTCTTTCCCCATTTGAGGTTTTATTAAATTATGTTAATATCCAGATTGACAGTATCTTCCGGTCACTTTCGGGACATCTTATGTTCACATTGAGATTGGGCGGCGGCCTCAACTCGGCGGCCAACGTCGGCCTCCGACACGAATGATCGCCGACGAGGCTGCTTATCCGCCGCCGCTCGGGGCCTCGCCCGGGCCAGGCGGTCGCATTGACTCTGTGGCGGGCGCCGTCGTCGTCATTCGGGGCAATGGGGCTATTGAACCGGCCATTTCGGGAACATCCTTGCGAAGTGGGGACTTCCTTCAGGCGGCGGGCGGGAGCGTGATCGTGGAACTCCCGGATGGGCATCGCGTCGCCATTCAAGATCGCGGGCAATTGATTCTCGGTAACTCCTCTGATGATACGACAGTTATCGAGGCTGCCGGCGGCCGTTTCATCGTATTGGGGGGCACCACCGCTGCCTCTTCCCTGCTTATCCATACACCTGCGGCCCAAATGCGGGTGGGGGTGAACGGGATAGCCTTTCAACATGGGGCGATCGCTGGTCTGCGCGTCATCCTGGCAGACAGCAGGTCGACCAGCGACGAGGGTATCCTGGTCGAGAATGGCTTTGGCCGCGCCGTCATCCATGCAGGCGACGAAGTCGTCATCGTCGAAGGATCGGATCAGCCGCCGACGGTAAGACATGAGGCCTCTCTCTTGACCGGTGCGGACAGCACGGACGACGCGCCAGCCTCGGCCGAAGTCTCGTCGGGCCAATCCCTTGAAGAAGGACTGGAAGCTTCGCCTGGCGGCGATCTGGACGCCATGCCGGGCGATCCCATCCTCGTCACCGGGGATATCGGACTGTTCGATCTGAAGCCCGAGCCCGCTTCTTTGCATGATCCCGCCTTTACGGGGATCCTGACGCGCGATTCCGGCCCTACGAGACCCCTGCCGCTGACTGAGGAGCTCTTGCTGGGCGGACCGCAGCAGGTTCCACTCGACCAGGAATCACAGCAAGGGCAACAAGAGCAGCAGTCGACCGACCGAATTTCGGATACCGGCGTGTCGTCAAAAAAACTCCGCGATTGGGAGCCCCTGGGCCTTGTCTGGGACGTGTTCGGCAACGCCGACGTCACGCAGCAAGTGCCGGACGTGGGACCCGGCAGCCTGCGGCGTCAGATTCTGCCGACCGAAGCCGCAACAATGGCCTTGGTCGTGCCGTCGTCGCAAGGAATGGGCCCCATCGACGATTTCTTAGGCCTGCCGACCTTGACCCTCGCAGGAGCTTTGCCGGGCACGCGGGCCGCCAGCATCAGCGCGATCCGCTCGACCCAGGTGCAGCTGACGGCGGGAAGCGAGCTGTCATTTGATTGGTTCTTCGATACGGCCAACGAGTCGCCGCGCCACGACACGGCCCTTTTCGTTATCGACGGCCGGATTTTTACGCTGGCCGACGCCACTCAGGTCAGCCGTAACGGCGCGACCGGTTGGAGGACCTTCTCTTACACGGTGGAAAAAACCGGGCTCTATACCCTCAACTTTGTGACGGTCAACGACCTCACCGGTGATGATCCGTCGCGCCTTTTTGTCGACAACGTGCGCCGCGACCGCACGTTCGGCGACGAGTACGTGGTTGTCGACAGCGGGGCCGGCTGGCGGACGTTGGTGCAGAAGCCAACTCTGCGAGACGACGTGCTCGTCACCAGCGAGGACTCGAGAATAACAACGACGGCAATCGCCCTGCTTTCGAACGATACCGACCCCGACCCGTTCGATCCGATGGGCATTATTGGCCTCGACCGTTTAGGTACCCGCGGGGTACCGACCTTTTCCAGCGACGGAACGATCGCCTTTGATCCGGCGGGTCAGTTTGACGTTTTGGCTGCCGGCCAGACTGCCACCACCACCTTCCGCTATGAGGTCGATGCCGGCAACGGCGTTACCGGCTTTGGCACCGTCCAGGTTACGGTTGTGGGGGTCAACGACGCGCCGACGGCCCGTCCGGATACCCCAGCTCCCCTTTCTGCCGACTCAGCGGGGATCTCGATCGCGGTACTGGCCAATGACGACGACGTCGATAGCGATGACGATCGGTCCACCATCCGCGTGGTTGGCGCCAGCGCCGCATCGGGAGCCATCGTCGAATTCTCCGGGAAACCGGGGGACGGCGTCGCTTACCGCCCGGCCGACCACTTCAAGGCATTGGCCGCAGGCGAGACCGCTCTGGATACGATCACGTACGTCGTAGAAGATCGGCATGGAGCGCGGGCTTCATCGACGGCGACCGTTACCGTTGTCGGCACCAACGACCTTCCAACGGCAACTCCGGACACGGTGCGCGGCGATGAAGATGGCTTGGTCAGAATAGACGTCCGTACGAACGACACGGATCCCGATACCAGCGACCATCTGTTCGTCAGCGCCATCGACGGCACGGGAGTGGCCACCGGAATTCCCGTAATCCTCAGCTCAGGAGCCGCTGTTACCCGCGCAGCCGACGGCGCTCTTGTCTATGATCCACGCGGGCACTTCGACGGCTTGGCGCTCGGCGAGACAGCCAGCGACACGTTCCTCTACCGCATAGAGGACGGTCATGGTGGATCGGCCGAAGCGCTCGTCACGGTGCTAATCGAAGGTCGGAATGATGCGCCTCGGGCGATCACCGACACGGCAAACGTCGATGCAGATAGCGCGGGAATCACCATTGCCGTATTGGCGAACGATGACGACGTTGACAGCGACGATAGCGGCGCCACCCTCCATGTCGTGTCGGCTACAGCGAGCTCCGGCGCCATCGTAAGCCTCTCAGGCTCGCCGGGCGCAGGGGTTTTTTATCAGCCAAATGGCCGATTCCAAGCGCTCGGCGCGGGCGAGACGACCACCGATATCATTGATTATGCGATCGAGGACCGGTACGGGGCCCGCTCCACCGCTTCGGTTGCGGTGACGATACATGGCGTCAATGACGCGCCGGTTGCCGTGATCGATACTCCGACGGTCGACGAGGATGCGGGCGCCATTCTTGGTTTGCTGGCAAATGATGTGGATCCCGACACGCATGACACGCTCCGGGTTGTGGCAATCGATGGCGTGTCGATCACGACCGGCGGCCACGTGGTTTTGGCGTCTGGCAGCATCGTGAGCCTCGACGCCTCTGGAAATCTTTCGTTGTCTCCAGCCGCGTCGTACCAAAGTCTTGCGCTTGGCGAAACCGCAACCGAACAGTTTCGCTATCGCATCGCCGACGGTAACGGTGGCTTCGCCGAAGCCGACGCGGTCCTCCGCATCGAAGGTCGAAATGACGCACCGGTCACCAGGCCGGATACCGCCTTAGCTGGCGAAGATGGCCCTGCCGTCGCCATCAACGTGCTGATGAATGATGACGACGTGGATGGCGACGACGATGGCACAACGCTACGGGTTGTCGCCGCGCAAGCCACGTCCGGGGCCTCCGCCAGCATCGGTGCAGGTGGCCTGTTGTCTTACTCTGCAGCGGGCCACTGGGACCGTCTGGGTGCGAACGAGACGGGAACTGACACCGTCTCATACACGGTTGAGGACCGTCACGGGGCACGCTCGACTGGCTTCGTCACTGTTACCGTAACGGGCAAGAACGATGCCCCAACCGCTGTCCCAGACACGTTGATGATCGATGCCGATACGGTGCTGCGGTTGCCCGGCCCCTCGATTATGGCGAATGATACCGATCCAGATCTGCACGATACCAAAAGGGTCGTCGCAATCAACGGGTCGGCCGTTGACGTCGGAAAGACCATTACCCTTGCGAGCGGGGCTCTGCTCACCATCTATGCCGACGGTAACCTGACTTATGATCCCAACGGCCGCTTTTCCGGCCTGCAGCCTTTCCAGCGGGCCACGGACAGCTTTACCTACACCATTGTGGACGGCTCGGGCGCGTCGTCCACGGCGGCTGTTACGATCGAAATCCAAGGGACCAACGAGCCTCCCGTCGCGGCGCCGGACACGGCGATCACTGCCTCCGGTTGCGCGGTCCGCATCCCTGTACTCCTCAATGACACGGATGCGGACGCCGGCGGCAACGTTCGCGTGCTCTCCGTGGACACCACGGGGAGCCTCGGGCACGTTCGCATCAACGCCGATGGGACATTAACCTGGCAGCCCGGTAATGCCTTCGATAGTCTCGCGCCGGGCGAAACGGCAACCGATACCTTCAGCTACGTCGTGGATGATTTTGTCGGCGGCAGGGATACCGCCATCGTAACGGTAACCGTCGTTGGCCAGTCGGCCACCGTGCCCTCGCAACAGGAACTGCTCCAGTCATACGAAGGGAGCGGCCTGCCCAACCTTTATGCCGGAATACTCGGTTCCGTCGTCGTCGGCACTGCTGCGCCTCCACCGGTGAGCAGCGCCTTCCAGCCGACGCATCAGTCGAGCATGGCGATACTCACGGCAAACGGTTCGAATGCCGCCTCGATCGAAAGTTACCTGTCAAGCGACGTCATGCAAGGTGGTCGCCCTCTAATCCCGCTGCCCTCGGATCCAGTGGACAATTCCTTGCCGATGACCGGTTCCGCGACCCGGACCCTTTTGTCCTTAGGATCTGAGGACGTTGTCGACGGCCGGATTACCCTTTCCTTTGATTGGAACTTTATTTCAGCCGAGACGGGGCCGGCACTGGCCGGCCTTAATGATTACGCGGTCTTTACCGTTACAGACGGCTCTTCCTTTCGTATCTTCAAGCTGGCCGACTCGCGCGGCACGACCGCCACTTCCGAGGGCTGGAAGACGTCAGTGTTCGACCTCGGATCAACCTTTGTCCTGCCGTCGGCGGGAGAGCTTCGTCTGACTGTGGGGTTCGCGGTTCTCAACGATCAGACCCCCGCCAATTCGTCGTCCCTGATGATCGACAATCTGCGGCTCAACCGGGCGTTTGATATGCAGTACGAAGAGATCCGCAGCGAGGCGGGAGGAAGCTTTGTCACCTACCGAGAGCGACCTGCCGCGGGTGAAGATGCGTACTCGCTGCTGAACGGGACAGCGGTGAACGAGGACACCGCCGCAAGTTTGTCCTCCGCCGCCCTCCTCGCCAACGACAGCGCCTCCCCAGGTGCCGCGCATCAGACGCTACGGCTGGTCGGTGTCGATGCGACAGGCGCGCTTGCTGCTGTATTTATGGACAATGCTGGGGCGATCAGTTGGGATCCGCGCGGCCGGTTTGACTTCCTCGCGGCGGGAGAGACAGGTTTCGACACCTTCAATTATATGATCACCGATGCCAACAGCGGCGTTGGCATCGGGCGCGTGACATTGACGGTGACAGGGGTTAACGACGCCCCGATCGCCGGGCTCGATACTGCCACCGCAGAAGAAAACGGTCCTGTCGTTGGAATCCCTGTACTCGCCAACGACAACGACGTCGACAGCGACGACGACGCGACCACATTGCGCATCGTCGCCGCTTCCGCCGCCTCCGGCGCAATCGTGACCTTCTCGGGTGTCGCCGGCGCTGGGATTGTCTATGACCCACGTGCCGTTACCGCGTTTGAAGCGCTCGCCGATGGTGAAACGCTGGTCGACATCGTGACCTACACAATCGAAGACCGGCACGGCGCTCAGTCCGTCGGTACCCTGCTCGTCAATGTCGCCGGCCGGAACGATGCTCCGACCGCTACACCGGACGTCGCCAACGGCAACGAAGACGTTCCTTTGAGCGTTCTGGTGCTTGCCAACGATCACGATCCGGATTTGTCCGACCACCTGGCCGTCGTCGCTATCAATGGGCAGTCGATCGCCGCCAACGGGCAGGTGACACTCCCATCCGGAGCGTCGGTGCGCCTGTCCGGGGATGGCAACCTCGTCTGGGATCCGCATGCCGCCTTTGCAGGACTCGCCGCGGGCCAATCAGGCAACGATGGGTTCACCTACACGATCGCCGACGGTCATGGAGGCATGAGTTCCGCGCGGGTGGATGTGAGCGTGGCAGGTCTTAACGATGCGCCCGTTGCCGCTCCCGACCTTCTTTCCACCGCAGCGACGCGTCTGACGATTGCCGCCGCCACCTTGCTCGCCAACGACACCGACGCCGATGTGGGCGACGGGCTGCGGCTTGTCGGCGCCGACGGCACCGGCTCCGCCGGACTGGTATCCTTTGACGGAACCAACGTCACCTGGGATCCGCTCGACCACTTCCGTTATCTTGGCGTAGGCGAGACCGCGCACGACAGCTTTCTCTACAGCGTCGCCGACCAGCAGGGATCAGTTTCCACCGGAACCGTGTCGCTGACCGTGCACGGGGTCAATGATGCGCCGACGGCGACCGACGATGTTGCCGTGACGGATGAAGACACGGTCGCAACTTTGCGGGTCCTCGATAACGACACGGACCCGGACATCAACGACCGGCTCAGTCTTCTTTCCGTTGATACTACGGGCACGCGAGGGCAAGTGACCGTCAACGAAGACGGCTCCATCCTGTATGATCCCCGCGGCCAGTTCGACGCGCTGAACGCCGGCCAGATCGATCACGACACGTTCCGATATCAAATATCGGACGGTCACGGCGGCATGGACGACGCGACGGTCACGATCACCATTACCGGACGGTCCGACACCGAGCGGCTGGTCGACAGCTTTGAAGCGCCGTTCTCGATCAACAACCGGTCCAGCGCTGCCGTTACCACCGTCTCGCAGTACCAGGAGACAGACGGCCTTCAGCACTTTTACTCGCCGACGGACGGAAGCTGGCTCGCTCGCCTCGACGCGACCGGCTCCACAACGCCGCAACTCGAAAGCTTCCTGGGCCAGCCCGGTAGTTCCTTGCCCAAAGATCTGGATGGTAGCTTCCCCGCGACCGGCTCTGCTGCAAGATTGAATCTCACTGTTCAGGCCGGCGACGAAGTATCCTTCGACTGGGTGTTCGACGCCCGGGATTTTGTTTTCCACCCAGCCGACGGGCGCGCCGACAACGACTTTGCGGTCTTCTCCGTAACTGGCGCCGGCAGTCCACAACTCTTCTCACTCGCGGACGTCCGGCACATCGGCGACCAGGGCTCAAGCGGCTGGCGATCTTCCGTTTTTACGGCTCCGGTATCAGGCGAGATAACGATCGGCTTTGCGTCCGTGAACGACAGGGTGGGCGGATCGCCGGTCAGCGAGAATTCCGTGCTGCTCGTTGACAACGTCCGGCTCAACCGGGAGTTCGGCCCTGGTTACCAGGTTATCGACACGCAAGGTGACGGGCGGTTCGAAACACTCGTCCACACCTGATTTCAGCAAATCGCCTGCGACGGCGTGGCCCAATCTGCTCCGCGTGACCTTCTCACGCTGTTCTTAATAGCGGCAACCCGTTCAACTTGTCCTTACTGCTACCCGCGTTGACCGCACGTACACGATGACTCATAGGTAAGCTAGGAACCAATCACCTGCTTTTCGCCGATGAGCCGGCGAAGGATCTGAAGACCGGCCTGATGATCGGCATGCCCGCCAACCGATGCACAAGCATGAGCCAAAATGACCGGCTCAATGCCCGCTTCGAACAAAGCGACCGCGCTCATCATCACGCTGGTATCCGTGCCGATGCCGCAAAGGTGCACCCGTGCAATGCCGTCGCGGCGCAACTGGTCGACAAAAGCCTCGTTTACGCAGCTGTAAGTGGATTTATCTATAATTTTAGCCGTCGAATTAGCAGCGAAAGCAAGTTGCGTATCGGCGGACCCCAGAGAGAACTTTGTCCAACCGATCAGCTTTCGATAGAGTGATCTCTGTGGATTATAGAGGCGTGTGATCAGGACGTGATCAAAACTTTCCTGCAACGACGACGCGCGCGCCGGCACGTGGGCCGTCCACTCGTTGATAAACCCGGTTTGCACGTCGATGATGAGCAGCTGGCTCGCTGTCATGGGGCCTCAAACAAGAAAGCGTGCGTGAGCGCTGTGCCCGTCTATATACAGGGCGAAGGATAGACGAGCCATGTACCGCATTCCCAACCCTCGCGCTATCATCAATCGCAAGGTCCTAATCGCCGAGCTCGACGAGCAAGGTCGATGGGGTCCCGACACGCCGCGCGGACGTGCCAACGCCTTGCAGATTTTCAAGGCGGCCCTGTACCGAGGTGTCGGCGAGATCAGAGGCCGCTTCGAAGCAGAATTGATGTCCGGCGCCGAAGTGGTGCAGGCGAATGCTTTTCTCGTCGATCAGCTTGTGCGCTGCATTTACGATTTCGCCGAAAACCGGGTTTATCCCGCCTCCGGGCCCGGCGAAGGCTGCATGTCGGTCGCGGCGACAGGCGGTTACGGTCGCGGGGAGCTTGCCCCGTTTTCCGATATCGACGTGATGTTTCTTCTCGATGCCAAGCAGACCACGCGGCTTGAGCAGATCGTCGAATATGTCCTCTATATGTTGTGGGATTCGGGGCTTCAGGTCGGCCACGCGACGCGCACTGTCGAAGATTGTGTTCGCCTGGCCAAGGGCGACCTGACGATCCGGACAAGCCTGTTGGAGGCGCGATGGCTTTGGGGGGACGAGGCCCTTTTTTCAACCTTCGAGCATCGTTTCCGCAGTGAGGTGGTGGCCGGGTCGGCCGCCTCATTTGTCCAACAGAAACTTGCGGAACGGGACGCGCGCCACGAGCGGATGGGCGATTCCCGCTATGTCCTCGAGCCGCACATTAAAGAGGGAAAGGGCGGGCTTCGGGATCTGCAGACGTTGTTCTGGATCGCCAAATACCTTTACCAGGTGAAGGATGTCGGCGATCTGGTCGAGCGTGGCGTGTTCACCTCGGGAGATGTTCGTCACTTCCGGCGGTGCGAAAATTTCCTGTGGACGGTGCGGTGTCATCTCCATTACGTCGCCTGCCGGCCGGAGGAGCGATTGACCTTCAATTTTCAGGAGGTCATAGCCAATCATCTTCACTATACTGATCGACCGGGCGTGCGTGGCGTCGAACGCTTCATGAAACACTATTATCGGGTGACCAAAACGGTCGGTGACCTGACCCGCGTCCTCTGTGCCGTTCTGGAAGATCAGCATCGAAAATCGCGGATGAAGTTCCGTCTCCCCTCGCTGTCGCGGGCCTTATTTCGTCGCCCGAAACCAGGTCTCAGGCTAGACGGCGACAGGTTGACGCTGGAGAGCGCCGAGGCGCTTCAACGGGATCCGATCTTGATGCTGCGCCTGTTCCACGAAGCGCAACGTCTGGGTTTGGATATTCACCCACAGGCCTTGCGCTTGGTCCAGCAGAACCTTCGGCTTGTGGATGCGCGGCTGCGAGCCAACCCGGAGGCCAGCCAGCTTTTTGTCGAGATGCTGACCCAAGGAGATCCGGAGCAAACGCTGAAGCGCCTTGCCGATGCTGGGGTCTTCAGCCGGTTCATCCCAGACTTTGGACGCGTCGTCTCGCAAATGCAGTATGACATGTACCATGTGTACACGGTCGACGAGCACACCATCCGGGCGATCGGAATCCTTGCGCGCATTGAACGCGGAGAATTGAAGGACCAACATTCGGCGGCAGCGAACGCGCTGGCGGAAATCCGCTCGCGGCGGGCGCTCTACCTGGCGGTCATGCTGCACGACATCGCGAAGGGCCGCGGCGGCGATCACTCGGAAGTCGGTGCTGAAATCGCTCTGAACCTGGCGCCACGACTGGGCCTCGACGATTGGGAGACCGAGACAATAGCCTGGCTGGTTCGGCACCATCTGCTGATGAGCCGTACAGCGTTCAAGCGGGATATCGACGATTGGAAGACGGTCGTCGATTTCACTGATCGCGTGCAGTCACCTGAACGGTTAAGGATGCTGCTCATTCTGACCAACGTCGATATCCGCGCCGTCGGTCCGAATATTTGGAACGCTTGGAAATGTGGCCTCCTGGAAGAGCTCTACTATCGGGCGCTGGAAGAAATGGAAATGGCGGCCGGCCAGCCGGCGGAGCGCCGAACCATGCGTGTCCATCGGGCGAAAGCCAAGCTCCGCGCCCAACTTGCCGACTGGGACGACGAAACACGCGAAGCTTACATTTCGCGTGGGTACTCCGATTATTGGCTAGGCTTCAGTGTGGAAGAGCACGCGCGTCACTTCGAACTGATGCGACGTGCCGATCTTGCCGGCAAGCCCCTGCACCTTGAAGTCCGCTCGCATTCTTCCCGCGACGTCACTGAAATCACAATCTACGCCCCGGATCATCCCGGTCTGTTTGCTCAGATCGCCGGTGCGATGTCTCTTTCCGGAGTTTCGATCGTCGGCGCGAAAGTTGTGACGCTAGCCAACAGCATGGCCCTGGACGTTTTTCACATCCAGGATCTTAACGGCCGCCCCTTCGACAGTGAGGATCGGCTGGACCGGCTCAACCGGCGGATCGAAGCGTCTCTCGTCGGCAACATTCAACCTGCCAGAGAGCTTCAGGCAATGCGCATGCGGGCGCTGCCCAGCCGAACGCGCGTTTTCAAGGTGCCGCCGCGGGTCATTTTCGACAACAAAGCTTCCGTCGCCAATACCGTCATCGAGGTGAATGGTCGGGATCGTCCAGGATTCCTTCACGACGTCACCTCGACGCTGACGGCGCACGGCCTGCAGATCGTCAGTGCGCATATCTCGACGTATGGCGAACGGGTCGTCGATGTCTTCTACGTCAAGGACGTGTTCGGCTTGAAAATCGAACAGCCGTCGAAACTGCAGAAGCTCGAGCAGAAATTGCTGGAAGCGATCGCTCCGGCGGAAGAACGCCTAGCCGCGAGCAGCGGCGAGGAAGGAGATGGAGCGGAGACCGCGGCGGCAGAGTAGGGCGAGGGTTTTCTCCTTCCTCAAGTTCGCACAAATCGGTACTAGTGGGCAGGCCGCAACCCGGCGCTTCCTCCCGTGCCGCAGGTTCGTCCTTCGATGCATCCCGGGCCGGGCTGATTCAAGCACTCCAGCACTCATGTCGCTCCTTCGCTCCATTGCCACGATCGGCGGCCTGACCATGGTCAGCCGGGTCCTTGGTTTCGCCCGTGATACCCTGATGGCGGCGCTGCTAGGCGCGGGACCCGTTGCTGACGCTTTCTTCGTGGCATTGCGATTTCCCAACCTGTTCCGCTCTCTGTTCGCAGAAGGCGCCTTCTCCGCGGCATTCGTTCCGATTTTCGTCGGGACGCTGACTTCGGAAGGGCGCACCAAGGCCATTGTATTTGCGGAGCAGGCATTGGCCGTCCTCACGACGGCGCTATTCGCCTTCATTGTGCTGATCGAAATTTTTATGCCGGCCTTCATAACGATTTTGGCGCCGGGCTTTGTCGGCTGGCCGACGTTCGACCTCGCCGTCGAATTCTCCAGGCTGACGTTCCCCTACCTCCTCTTCATTTCGCTGACCGCCCTCCAGGGAGGGGTTCTGAATTCGTTCGGGCGGTTCGCTGCCCCGGCAGCAACCCCGATCCTTCTCAATCTATCCCTGATCACCGCCTTGCTCGGCACCGGGCCATGGATGCCGACCATGGGACATGCTCTCGCCTGGGGGGTCGTTCTCGGTGGCATTATTCAATTTCTTTGGTTGCTGAAAAGCTGCGGGAGCGAAGGCGTCTGGCTTCGGATGCCTTGGCCCCGAATGACACCGAATGTGCGCCATATGCTGCTGCGGGCTTTGCCGGTGGCCTTTGGCGCCGGCGTCTACCAAGTCAATGTGATGGCGGGCACCATCCTCGCCTCGCTGCTGCCCGTGGGGTCCGTGTCGTATCTGTTTTACGCCGATCGGCTCAATCAGCTGCCCTACGGGATTATCGGCGTCGCGGTGAGCACGGCGCTGTTGCCGCTGCTCTCCCGTCAGGTGCGCGCTGGCGAGGTTGACGCCGCCCTTGCCAGCCAGAACAGGGCGCTCGAGTTCGCCATCTTCTTCATGCTGCCCGCGGCCGCGGCGCTGATGGTGCTTGCGACGCCGATTATCGATGTGCTGTTCCGGCGCGGCGCCTTTGGCCCGGTCGAAGTCAAGGAAACCGCCCATGCCCTTGTCGCGTTCGCCTGCGGCCTGCCGGCACTCATGTTGGTGAAGTCGCTGACGCCGGGGTTCTACGCCCGGGAAGACACGCGAACTCCGGTCAAGATCGCGGTCGTCAGCGCCGCGCTGAACATTGGCATGGCCGCCTTGCTGATGTTCCCAATGCGGCACGTGGGCATCGCACTGGCCGCTTCTCTGGCGAACTGGGTCAATGCTCTGCTGCTCGGTATCGTCCTCTACAGGCGCGGCTTCCTCCAGTTCGACGCCCGACTGAGGCGGAGGCTGCCCAGGACCTGCGTCGCGACGGCGGCGATGGCCGCGGCTTCATACGGGGCCATGCGGATGGGGCAGCCGTGGTTCGATGGTACTTTCGTCGAGCGGGGCGCTGCGTTGGCTCTGGTGATCGCTGCCGGACTGATCGTCTTCGGTCTGTCCGCTCACCTCGTCGGCGCGGCCTCATTGCGGGAGCTCGTGGGACTGTTTCGACGAAGCGAGCGCCCGGCTTGACCGCCGCCGCGGGTCCGCGCGATAACCCGCGGGCATCATAACGGTCATCGTCTCATGAGACGCATCTTCTCGGGCATCCAGCCGACCGGCAATCTGCACCTCGGAAATTACCTCGGCGCCATTCGGAACTGGGTGAGGCTGCAAAGCGAATTCGAGTGTCTGTTCTGCGTGGTCGATTTGCACGCCATCACGGTATGGCAGGAGCCTGCCGAACTGCGGGCCAACACGCGCCGGATGGCTGCCGCGATGATCGCTTCGGGAGTTAGCGCGGAAAAGCACGTGATCTTCGTGCAAAGCCAGGTGGCGGCACACGCCCAGCTCGCCTGGATCTTGAACTGCGTCGCCCGGCTGGGCTGGTTGAACCGAATGACGCAGTTCAAGGAAAAGGCCGGCAAACACCGCGAGAACGCTTCGGTGGGGCTCTACGCTTACCCGAACCTGATGGCCGCCGATATTCTCGCCTATCGTGCGACGCACGTCCCGGTGGGCGACGATCAGAAACAGCATCTCGAACTGACGCGCGACATTGCTCAGAAGTTCAACACCGACTTCGGCGTCTCGCTGTTTCCCCTGCCTGAGCCACTGATTATCGGGCCTGCAACGCGGGTCATGTCGTTGCGCGACGGCAAGATGAAAATGAGCAAATCCGATCCCTCGGAGTACTCTCGAATCAACATGACCGACGATGCCGACACCATCCGTCGGAAGATACAGAAAGCGACATCGGATCCAGGCTTGTTGCCAGAGAGTCCTGTGGGACTGGAAGGTCGCCCCGAGGCGGCCAACCTGCTGGGCATTTACGCGGCGCTGGCGGACGAATCGCTGGAAGCCACCTGCGCCCGTTTCGCCGACGCCATGTTCTCAACCTTCAAGCGCGAGCTCGCCGATCTGGCAGTTTCCCGCCTCGAACCGATCACCGCGGAAATGCGCCATCTCGAAGCGGATCCCGGCCACCTTGATGACGTCCTTGCAGCGGGTGCTGAGCGAGCCCGGGCGATCGCCGCGCCAATTCTCGATGAAGTTTTCGAGGTCGTCGGCTTCCTTCGATGCCACTCCGAACCGGGATAACCCCTTCGGAACTTGATCCGGCACCGGCCGCAGACCAGATTCGACGAGAGCAACACACACAACCGCCGGGGATGGGCCCGACGGCAGAAGCCCACGGGGAACCAGCGTATGTTCATTCAGACAGAGATGACCCCCAATCCGGCGACACTTAAATTTCTACCTGGCCGTGAGGTCATGTCGGAGGGAACCGCAAACTTCACGCGGCCGGAGGATGCCGTTCATTCGCCGTTAGCTCTTCGACTATTCGGGCTCGACGGTGTGGCGGGCGTGTTCTTGGGTAGCGACTTCGTAACCGTCACCAAGATGCCAGATCTGGAGTGGGAGAGCCTGAAGCCGATCATCCTCGGCAGCATCATGGACCACTTCACATCCGGGCAGCCGGTGTTGACCGACAGCGGCGCCGCGGTCCTGGTAGAGGATGACGGCGACGATGACGAGATCGTCGCCCAGATCAAGGATCTGATCGAGACTCGTGTCCGGCCGGCGGTGGCGCAGGACGGCGGCGACATCCTCTTCCGCGGCTTCGAAGACGGAATCGTTTATCTACACATGCAGGGGGCTTGCTCCGGGTGCCCCAGCTCAACGGCCACGCTCCGCCACGGTATCGAGAATATGCTGCGCTATTACGTGCCGGAGGTGCAGGAGGTACGGCCGGTCGAGTATTGAGCGACCGCCCCGCCGCGGGGCATAGCGATCGCGTCGCCGTAAGGCGATGGCGCCATCCTTCCACCGGTTCGCCTTAGGGCTCCTCGGCATTGTGGTGGCGGGCGCCGCAGTGGCCGCTGTGTTCCTCCAGTATGGCAGACCCCAGGAGCACACAGTTGCTAGCGTGCCGGTGGTGCGGCCGGCGGCTCCGCCTTCTCTCGTGTCTGCTGGTGTTCCTCGGCCACCGCCGCCACCGGGGCCACCGAGCTTTGCTCCCGATCTCGATGCCATAGCCGCCGGAGCGCCGGTTCCCCGCCGAACCGGCTGGTCGCCCGTTGAGACAGGTTCCCCGGCGACGCCTGGTGAAGGGTCAAAGCAAGAGTTCATAGAGCTGGTTTTGCCCCTCGCGCTGCTGGCAAACGAGGAGGTTCTCGGCCAACGCATGCGACTGTGGGATGTCCTGCAGCGGAACAATGCGAGCAGTCTCACCAGCGAGGACAGACTTTGGCTTGCTTATGTTTCTGCGAGCTATGACGTGCAAGAAGGCGACCTGCCCGAATTGGTGCGGCGGTTAGATATCGTCCCGCCCTCGATTCTGGTCGCAGTGGCAGCAGGGTCGACGGGGTGGAACGCAGGAAACGACGCTGGCTGGCGATCCCTATTGCGATCCGCAATCGCTGCCACACAACGGAAAGCGGTGGGCTCGCGGGCACAAAGTGAGGAGCGACCGGCCCCACTGGAGGCGTTTCGCCTTTACACGAAGATGGTCAATACCCACCCGGATTTCCTGTCCTTCCGTCGGGCGCGGGAACGCCTTCGGCATTCCAGCACACCGCTGCATAGCTCAGCGCTGACGGCCACATTGCCTCGGGTCTCGCCGGGTCGTCTACCGGGCGCTCTGGCGGTCTTCGACCTAGTTTCTAATCAGCGACTGGAGCGGTTTGACTTCGCAGACCTGGCGCCGCGCTGAACAGACCGATGGATTCGGCTTCGCTACGGCGACAGAAGCCATTTCACCCGCGCCCGCGTCCGGCTTTTGGCGAGCTACATCATCGGTTCGGGAAGCACGCTATCCGACAATACGGGATAGCGCCCACGCGGCTGGAAGAGTTGGTAATGCCACCATTCGTTCCGATAGAAATCGAAGCCGGCGGACGTCATGATTCCAAGCAACAGGGTCCGGTTCCGCTGAGCGGTAACTGAAACGGAGAGATCGCCGTGCCAGGAAAGCGGGCGCATGTCATCGAAGCCCGTTCCCATATCAAGCTCGACCCCGCCGTGCCCTTCGGCCAGCGTCAGATCCACTGCGGCGCCCATGCTGTGGGGGGAGCCGCGGCGGGGGTCCGCGATGTAAGTGGGGTCCGGCAAGTGCCGCCAAAGCACCCACTGTGCTTCCGCAGGGCGGAACGCATCGTAGATCCTTAGCCGTAGACCGATTCGACTGGCTATATCGACAGCCCGCCTTAACAAGACCGCAGTATCCGGGTGGAGCCAGCAGCGTGGCAGACGATAAATGGACGACCCTGTGAGGTTGCCAGAAGTGGCATACACCAAGTCGATATCGACGCCGTGGCTTTCCGGGGTTATTTCGACCAGCATGCTTGTCGTCTCCTGGATCCGGTACCGAGAGAACATGAAGGACGCCGAACTTATTGCGGTCGGACGATAGCCGCTCATGCGCATACTGGCCATGGATACCTCCGCCGGCGCGTGCTCGGCCGCCGTGTGGGATGAAGGGCACGTGACTCAGCGTCTGGTCGAAGTGGACCGCGGTCACGCGGAACTGCTGATTCCCCTTGTGCTGGAGACGATGGCAGCTGCGGGACGGCGCTTCAATCAACTTGACCTGCTGACGGTGACGGTTGGTCCAGGAGCGTTTACCGGCCTGCGCGTCGGTTTGGCTGCGGCCCGCGGCATGGCGCTGGCCGCAGGACTTCCGTGCATGGGAGTTACAACGCTGGAAGCAATGGCGTCGGCTGTCGATCCTCGGGAAGCTGCCGGTCGCCTGCTGCTCGTGACCCTCGACACCAAGAGAAGCACGGTTTATGCGCAGGTTTTTCGCGCCGGCGAACCAGTCACGCCGCCGATGGTGGTCGATCCGCCGAAACTCGCGGAGAAGATCGGTGCGCGATCCGTTCTGCTTGCCGGCGACGCAGCAGTCACGGTGATGCCGACCCTCAGGCAAGCTGGAATTGACGCGTCCGTATCCGCAATACCTGAATACCCGACCGCTGCCAGCACTGCTGCACTGGCGGCCCGCCGCTGGCAACAGGATGGGATGAGAGCAGAGACAATGCCCGTGCCCGTCTACCTCGGATCACCTTCTACGGGCGTCCCGATGGATCGGTCGCGTCGCTCGGCGGAGGCCAGCCAATGAGACCGGCCCTTCGTGAAGATGCACCGGCACTGGCCGCCGTCCACCGCCGGTGCTTTTTCGAGGCGTGGGACGAGAACGTTCTGGCCTATCTTGTGGGACTGCCGTCGTCGCTCGCGTTCCTAGAAGAACGCGACGAGGCCGTCGTCGGCTTTATTCTATGCCGGCTCGTCTCCAGCGAGAGCGAGGTGCTGACCTGCGCCGTTCATCCGGCGGCGCAACGTGGAGGCACCGGATGGGGGCTTATCGACAAGGTTCTCGATGAAATCCGGCGTCTGGGAGGAGAACAGGTTTTCTTGGAAGTTGCGGTGGATGCAGGGCCAGCGCGCGCCTTGTATGAACGCGCGAATTTTCGAGTCGTCGGTCGGCGCCGCCGCTATTACCTCCGGCCATCTGGCGAGCGGGTCGACGCTCTTGTCATGCGCCGCACTCTTTGAGCACGACCTTTCTGAAGCGAAGGCGGTACACGGCATCATTCGCCGCGCTCAAAGGCTGAAGCTCCAACAGCTCATGGCATTGAGCCGATAGGGCGCGGGGTATGTTCGCCAGAGGTTCAGCGCCCTGTAGCAAGAGGACAGCGATTTCGCCTGGAGCCATCCGTTCGATCAACAATTTCGTTCGGACAAACGTCAGGGGGCAAACCTCGCGCGTGATATCCAGATAATAATCCGCTGCTTCTTCTGAGTCCTTGCTAACTCTATTTGACATTGATCGACCTTGCTCCTCCGGTCAGTATTCACTATATGTGGCGTCAACCCGTTGGAAGATGAAGGAAGAAGTGAACATGCGTGAACAGGAAGTTTTTACTGAAATGCTGGAACTGACGACCGAGATCGTTGCCGCCCACGTCGGCAACAATCCGATCGCTGCGTCGGATTTGCCGGGACTTATCCAAAGTGTTTATCGGACGCTGATGTCTGTGGGCACTTCCCCGACCGCCGTCGAGCGGCCGAAGCCCGCCGTTCCGATCAAACGTTCCATTTTTCCTGACTACATCGTGTGTTTGGAAGATGGCAAGAAGTTGAAGATGTTGAAGCGTCATCTGAAGACCGCTTACGACATGACACCTGAGGAGTATCGGGAGCGCTGGGGTCTTCCCGCAGACTATCCGATGGTCGCTCCCAATTATGCGCAGCATCGAAGCAATCTCGCCAAGGAAATCGGGCTGGGGACAACGCGCCGCAGTTCCGGTGGTAAGGGCGCCTGAACCGCGCGAGCCGATGCGGAGGGGTGCTAGTGCATTCCAGTGCAACTCGGACGCATTATCGCTATAAGGATAGCGATAATCGCGACCTAAGAAGGCGGGGAGGGATAATGTCCCAACTATCACGCATTGAGCACCTTTGCCTCGAAAAGGGAATGAAGATGACCGGGCAGCGGCGGATTATCGCCAGGGTGCTCTCGGAGGCGACCGACCATCCAGACGTCGAGGAAGTCTATCGACGGGCGGTCCGGATCGACCCGCGCATCAGCATTGCAACCGTTTATCGGACCGTGCGGTTGTTCGAGGAAGCCAACATCCTTGAACGGCACGACTTCGGCGACGGACGGTCCCGTTACGAGGAGGCAAGCGACGAACATCATGATCACCTCATCGACATTCAGTCCGGCAGAGTGATCGAGTTCCGGAGCCCCGAGATCGAGGTCCTGCAGCGGCAAATCGCAGAACGTCACGGCTATCGCTTGGTCGGACACCGGCTTGAGCTTTTTGGAGTTCCCGCCGAGGGACGCGAGAAGTGAAGTCGCCCATTCCAGCAGCCGCGGCTTGACTCCCCGCGGCGGGCTGATACGCTTTCGATGATGGTTTGTTATAGGCGCTCGTTGCCGGCATCGGCATAGGGCACCGAGTTCATCCGTAGATCGGCATACGCACGCTGGGGCGTTGGCAAGAAAACTTCACATCCGGACATATGGCTGTCAGATGAACGTCTACGATTCGGCTCGTATGGCGGACGTTCTGGCTGCGTCCGGATATGAGGTCGTCGATACGGCCGAAGACGCCGATCTGGTCATCATCAATACCTGCCACATTCGTGAGAAGGCCGCGGAAAAGGTGTACTCGGAACTCGGCCGGCTCCGGCAGATCACCCGTGACAGCGGAGGGGAGCGCCGTCCACCTCTGCTGGCCGTTGCCGGGTGCGTGGCGCAAGCCGAAGGCGCCGAGATGCTGGCGCGCGCGCCGTTTCTGAACGTGGTTGTGGGGCCGCAAGCCTATCATCGGCTGCCCGAACTAGTGGCGCGGGCGGAGAGGGCCTGCGAATCCGTACTGGACGTGGATTTCCCGCTCGACAGCAAGTTCGATGCGTTTCCCGATCCACACACGGGCACCGACGGCGCTGGGGTGTTTCTCACCGTCCAGGAAGGCTGTGACCGCTTCTGCAGTTTTTGCGTTGTTCCCTATACGCGCGGCGCCGAATATTCGAGGCCAGTGGCGGACGTCGTTCGGGAGGCGAGACGGTATGCGCGGAACGGCGTTCGCGAAATCACTCTCCTCGGTCAGAACGTCAATGCATACCACGGCATCAGCGAGGACGGGGCGGAGTGGCGGCTAGCGCGATTGATCCGCGCGGTGGCCGCTATCGACGGGATAGAGCGGGTGCGCTACACGACGTCCTATCCCGCAGATCACGACGCCGCTCTCGTGGCCGCCCATGGCGAGGTCCCTGAATTGATGCCCTATCTGCATCTTCCCGTGCAATCGGGCTCAGACCGGGTGCTGCAAGCAATGAATCGCCGGCACCGGGCGGATGACTATCGACGGCTGGTCGACCGACTCCGCGCCGCCCGGCCCGACTTGGCGCTGAGTTCCGATTTCATCGTGGGGTTTCCCGGCGAGACCGACGAGGAGTTCCGAGAAACACTTCGGCTGGTCGAGGAGGTCCAATTCGCCCAGGCCTATTCTTTCAAGTATAGCCCACGGCCAGGGACACCGGCCGCGGAGATGCCGCAACTTCCCGAAGCGGTGAAGGCCGAACGCCTAGCGGCACTTCAAGATCTGCTCAATCGCCAGCAAACGGAATTCAATGCGACCTTCGTCGGTAGCATCCTGCCGGTGCTGATTGACGGCGGTGGCCGCAAAACCGGCCAAATGATTGGACGAAGCCCCTATATGCAGGCCGTGCATCTGCATGCTTCGCATCACTTGACAGGATCGATTATCGAGGTGCGAATCGTCGGCTCGGGCGCCAACAGCCTTGCCGGTGAGCTGGTACAGCCGACAGTGAATGGTGAGGAGTTTCGGGAGTGAGCGAAGCTCTCGATGGTCCTGGTCAAACTTCCGCGCCTTCCCACACCCTGCATAAGCAGTTCGATGATAACCGATTGGTCCTTCAGCTTTTTGGTGCGCATCACTGCCATCTGGCGCGCATCGAGCAGTATCTCGATGTGAGTATCCATGCCCGGGGTAATCATCTGACGATCGATGGCGATCCGGGCGCGGTGGCGGCAGCGGCGGCGGTGCTCGATCGTCTTTATGCGCGGATCGAACGAGGTCACGTCATGCACCTGTCGGATGTCGATGCCGCTTTGCGGATGGCGCCGACCACCCCGGCCAATGGTGGCGAGGCCGCAGCCAATCAGGAGGAGTTGGAGCCGGACATAAGCGTCGTTATTCGCGGGCGGACCGTCGTGACCCGCACCAGAACGCAAAGCGCATACGTTCGCGCGATCGACCATTTCGATCTCGTCTTCGGGGTCGGCCCAGCCGGCACAGGCAAGACCTATTTGGCGGTGGCGAAGGCGGTCGAGCGCCTCGTCAACGGCCAAGTTGACCGGATTATCCTGTCCCGGCCGGCCGTTGAGGCGGGGGAACAGCTCGGGTTTCTTCCCGGGAACATGCGAGAGAAGGTCGACCCTTACCTCAGGCCACTTTACGACGCGCTGTACGATATGCTGCCTGCACCGCAGGTGATCAGGCGCCTGGAGAGCGGCGAGATCGAAGTGGCACCGCTTGCCTTCATGCGCGGGCGCACGCTCGCAAACGCGTTCGTCATTCTCGACGAGGCGCAAAATACCACCGCTGTGCAAATGAAGATGTTTCTCACCCGGCTTGGAGAGAATGCCCAGATGGTGATCACGGGCGATCTCAGCCAGGTGGACTTACCAAAGGGGACTCGTTCCGGGCTGCGACAGGCACTGGAGATCCTTGATGGCGTAAACGGGATCGGTTTCATTGAGTTCGACGATGCGGACGTCGTCCGACATCCGTTGGTGACGCGCATTGTTCGCGCTTACGATAGGGCCGAGAACCGCATGCAGCTCGGCGCCGAGTACGAGAAGGAGCGACGCGAACGTGGCCGCCGGTCCACTTGAACTGGATGTGCTGATTGACGAACAGGCGTGGGAAACGGCGCTGCCCGACGTGGGCGCGCGCTGCCGCGAGGCGGCGCGGGCAGCTTGGCAGGAGTCCGCGCCGAACCAACGGGGCCTGCTGCACCAAGCCACGGCCGCGTGTCTGCTGCTCACCTCGGATGAGCGGATCCGCGCCCTAAATCGCCAGTTTCGCGGTCTTGACGAACCAACGGACGTGCTTTCGTTTCCAGCGGTGGAGGCTGACGTTCTTGCCGCCGCAGGTGCCGAGGGTCCGCCGCCAGAGTTGGGGGATATCGTCATTGCTTTGCAAACAACGCTGGCCGATGCAACGCGGGAGGGAAGGCCGGTTAGTGACCACCTGAGCCATCTGGTCATCCATGGTATGCTGCACCTGCTTGGCCATGACCATCAGAGGGACGCGGAGGCGGAAGAAATGGAGGCGCTGGAGGCACGCATCCTAGCCGGCCTCGGCATTCCCGACCCCTACGCACCTTTGGACCAAACCTGAACATGACCCAGGACGAATTCGCCTCTTCAGCAGACGACAGCCCTAGTCGATGGCCGGCGCGGCCGGCCATCATTCGCACCGATCCCGCGCTGGGTCGAGTTATTCGCACTGCACTGCGACGCTTGGGGTTGTTGCGCAACGGGGACGCTTCGATGCGCGAGGCCATCGACGAACTCATCGAAACCGGCAGCGATACCGACGACGTTCTCGGAGAAGACGAGCGGACGCTGCTGGCGAATATCCTCGATTTGCGTGGCCGACCGATTGAAGACGTTATGGTGCCGCGCGTCGACATTATCGGCATCGGAAGCGATTCAACGCTCGCGGAGGTCATCAAAGCGATAATCAGCAGCGGGCACTCCCGCCTCCCGGTATATCGCGAGACCCTCGACGACGCGATCGGCATGATTCATATCAAGGATGTGCTCGCGTGGCGAGGACGAGACGAACAGTTCCAGCTTACCAAGCTGCTGCGGGGCGTCCTTTTCGTCGCACCCTCCATGGAAGTGCTGCAATTGCTGCTGGAGATGCGCGCAAGCCGCACGCATATGGCGTTAGTCGTCGATGAGTTCGGCGGCGTTGACGGGTTGGTGACGATCGAAGATCTCGTTGAGGAAATCGTAGGCGAAATCGCCGACGAACATGAAAAGGATGAGGCACCTCACCTCCAGGCAACAACCGATGGCGCGCTCGATGCAGATGCGCGCGTATCCGTGGAAGCCTTGGAGCAGCGTCTTGGTGCCGTACTCAGCGCCGACGAGAGGGATGAAATCGACACGCTTGGAGGTTTGGTTGTCTCGCTCGCGGGCCGCGTCCCCATTCGCGGCGAGTTGATTCGCCACCCTTCCGGGCTCGAATTCGAGGTGCTTGAGGCCGATCCGCGTCGCATTAAGCGTGTGCGGGTGCGCCGTCACCGAAGGGAAGACTCTAATCAGATCGCTTCATCCGACGCTTCTGATGAGGCGGGATGATCGAGGCCCCTGCCATGCTGCGCGAAAGCCTGGGAACACCGCAGCCTTGGCGCGGGCTTCGTCGGATCACCAGTGCCATCGAGCGCGCTCGCGGATGGCGGCGCGCGGCTCTGGCTGTACTCTTAGGCCTGCTGGCGGTACTGGCTCTTCCACCTTTGTATATAGTCCCGGCGTTGATCCCGGCGTTCACCGGGCTGCTGTGGCTAATCGATGGTTCGCGGAGTTGGCGGGGCGCGTTGCTGATCGGCTTCCTGTTCGGCCTCGGCTACCTGACGGGCGGACTTTATTGGGTTGCCAATGCACTGCTGACCAAACCGGAAGAATTCGGCTGGTTGGCCCCCATAGCGCCGCTGGCTCTGGCTGCTATCCTGGCACCCTGGCCGGCGCTCGCGTGCGCGCTGGCCCGGCTCACTCCTCGCAGCGGGGTAAGCCGAGTCCTTGCGTTCGCCGGTGCCTGGACCGTGATGGAATGGGTACGCGGCTGGGCTTTCACCGGATTCCCGTGGAACTTGATCGGCAGCGTCTGGGCATTTTCCGATGGGATGCTGCAAGGGGCATCCCTTTTCGGAGCATACGGACTGACGCTTTTCACCATTGTGGCCGCGGCGATGCCAGCGACGCTGACGCGGCGCGGCGGTTACGATGCTCCCCACCGTTGGCTGCCGGTGCTGGTCGCCGTCCTGCCCCTGCCGGTGTTGTTCCTGTACGGCGAAGCGCGCATTGCCGCGCTCGGCGAGATCGGCGTCGTCAAGGATGTTCAGCTTCGACTCGTTCAGGGCAATATCCCACAGGCATTGAAATGGCGCCGCGAGCTGGTCGATCAGCACCTCTTGTCACAGATCCGCCTCAGCCAGAGTGAGGGCGATCCACCTCCCACCCATATTCTGTGGTCGGAAGCGGCGGCGCCGCTGTTTCTGTCCCAGGATCAAGATCGGTTGCAGATGATCAGCCAAGCGACACCGCCGGGTGGGTTGACCCTACTAGGTACGCTTCGCACCGCACCGCCCAATGCGCCCCGCTTTCAGGTCTGGAACAGCATGCTCGTAATCGACGACCAAGGGCGGATCGTCGACTGGTATGACAAAGCGCATCTCGTTCCATTCGGAGAGTTCATGCCGTTACGCAGTGTCTTCGGTTTTGGCAGCATCGCCGGGGGGACGACAGATTTTTCACGCGGTGTGGGATTAATGACGATGCACCTTCCCGGCTTGCCGGCGGTGGGGCCTTTAATCTGCTATGAGGTAATTTTTCCGGGAGCCGTCGTAAATGCCGACGATCGCCCGCAGTGGCTGCTCAATCTGACGAACGATGGCTGGTATGGCAACTCCAGTGGCCCGTATCAGCACTTGGTAGCGGCGCGGTTGAGGGCTGTCGAAGAAGGCCTTCCGGTGGTGCGCGTCGCCAACACCGGCATTTCGGCGATCATTGATCCTCTTGGGCGAGTACGCGCAGAACTGGCACTTGGCCAGCGGGGAACGCTGGACGGTCCTCTCCCATTGCCGCTGAAACCACCCCTTTTTGCCGTCACGGGGCCATCGCTCGTGTTGATTCTGGCGGTTTTGCTCTTCGCGATCGGGGTTCGTTCCAGGCAATGACAATACCCCCATTGCGGCTATGATACCCTCATAAAAACACACTTTGCGCGAACAAGTCTTGCGAAGACGAGCAAAATTTGCATATTATCCCCACTCGGATTGCCGGGCGCCGGTTTTTGATCGCGAGCCTTGTGTTGACGGGCGCTAGTTCAATCAATACTACTTAATGCTCGGGCTTGAAAGAGTTACAGGCGTCATGACTGAGGGCAGGACTATCGGGAGACCGCGGGGGCGTGTGACGCTGGATATGGAGACGGCGGACCGGCTTGGCCCGGGGATACCTAACCCGGTGGATATTCATGTCGGCAGTCGAGTGCGTTTGCGACGCACGTTGCTTGGCTTGAGCCAAGAAAAGCTGGGCGAAGCTGTTGGTCTCACGTTTCAGCAAATTCAGAAATACGAACGAGGCGCCAATCGCATTGGTGCCTCGCGGTTATTCGAGTTTAGCCGAATTCTTGATGTGCCGGTTTCATTCTTTTTTGACGATATGGCGGAAAGAATGCGACCCGGAGAGGTTGCCGGCACGCTTGCAGCCGCAGATCAGCCGCAGGCACCCCTGGAGCCCGATCCGCTCACCCGCCGCGAGACATTGGAACTGGTCCGGGCCTACTATCGAATTAGCGATCCGCAGGTGCGCAAGCGCTTGTTCGAGTTGACCAAGTCTCTCGGCACTTTCGAAGAAGCTGAATAGCCCTAAGCATTGCTGGTGCCGCTATATCGAAGCCTTGCGCGGAAACGGGCTTGACGCGGTAGCGGCTCGCCGTCAGAACACGTCCCTTGCCGTTGTTGTGGTCGGGCTGACCGCCGTGGGCGATCACGAACCGAGCGAGAGAGCAATGCCGTCCGAAGGCGCGCGGCTTCTCCGGATCAGAGCCAGAAGGGGCAAGTGGACGTGGCTAAGCGGGACTTTCTGTTCACCAGCGAATCGGTCTCCGAAGGGCATCCTGATAAGGTTTGCGATCGCATCTCCGACGCCATTCTTGATGCATTTCTGACCGAGGAGCCGGCGTCGCGCGTCGCAGTCGAAACCCTGTGCACAACAAATTTCATCATGCTAGCGGGTGAAGTGCGTGGTCCTGAGACGATGACGCACGAGCGGTTTAAGGATATTGCCAGGCACGCCGTTCGCGACATTGGTTATGAGCAGCAGGGATTTCACTGGAAGGACGCGGAAATCAACTCCCTCATCCACTCTCAGTCCGCTGATATCGCCATGGGCGTCGATGCTTCCGGCAATAAGGACGAGGGCGCGGGAGATCAAGGCATCATGTTCGGCTATGCCTGCCGCGAGACCAGCGTTCTGATGCCGGCCCCCATCTACTATGCGCATGCAATTTTGCGCTCGCTTTCGGAAGCGCGTCACTCCGGCGCCGAACCGGGTCTAGGACCTGACGCGAAGAGCCAGGTCACGCTCCGGTATGTGAATGGCGAGCCAGTCGGCGCCACCGCTGTGGTCGTTTCCACCCAGCACGCGGAGCGGCTCAGTGTCGATGACGTCCGCGAGATCGTCCGTCCGCACGTCGTCAACGTTCTGCCGGATGGCTGGATGTGCGATGAGCAGCACTTCTACGTCAACCCGACCGGCCGCTTTGTCATCGGTGGACCGGACGGCGACGCCGGCCTGACCGGACGTAAAATCATCGTGGATACCTATGGCGGCGCGGCGCCCCACGGAGGCGGAGCGTTCTCCGGCAAGGATCCCAGTAAGGTCGACCGATCCGCAGCCTACGCGGCACGCTACCTCGCGAAAAACACGGTTGCCGCCAACCTTGCCGATCGCTGCACCATCCAGCTTTCCTACGCGATCGGAGTTTCCCACCCGCTTTCCGTCTACGTGGATACGCATGGAACCGGCCAGGTGGACGAGGAACGCCTTTCTGACATCCTTCAGCAGCTCGTCGACCTTTCCCCCCGGGGGATTCGCAGCCACTTGCAGCTCAGCCGGCCAATCTATGCCCGCACCGCAGCTTATGGACATTTCGGCCGCGAGCCCGAGCCAGACGGCGGCTTCTCCTGGGAACGGATTGACCTCGCCGAAGAATTGAAAAACGTATTCCACAGTTAATGGATGCTCCGTCGACGGCGCAAACATTCGCGACGCGGCTCTATGGTCGCCGCCGTGGACGACCTTTGCGGGCGGGCCGAAGCGCTGCGATGGCGGCTCGGCTTCCACGAGCAGAATTGATTCTTCCGGAAGCGGAACAGCCCATTGATCCGCGGACCCTTTTTCCAAGCAAGCTCTCCGAGATTTGGCTGGAGATCGGTTTTGGATCGGGAGAACATTTGCTTGGGCAGGCGGCGCTGCATCCCACCGTCGGCTTCATTGGCTGTGAGCCTTGGGTTGAAGGAGTCGCAGCCTTGCTGGCCCGTGCAGGGCCGACCGTGCTGCCTCGTATCCGCGTCCTGGCAGACGACGCTCGACGCTTGATGGGGTCCCTGCGAGACGGGAGCCTCGGCCGGATCTCTATCCTGTTTCCCGACCCCTGGCCAAAGCGGCGGCACCATCGTCGCCGCGTCCTGCAGGCGGATACACTTCATCAACTGGCTCGATCGCTCCGACCCGAAGGGGACCTATTCTTCGTCAGCGATCATGCTGAGTACGTTCGCTGGACCCTGATGCTTGCCGCCCGCGAGCCGTTGATCGAGTGGTGTGTGCGTCGACCGAGCGATTGGCGGCACCCCCCCGAAGGGTGGGTTCCGACACGCTACCAAAGAAAGGCGGAAGCGCGAGGTGCCCCGTGCCATTTCTTGCGGTTTCGTCGCCGGCCGGCCCGGTAGAGAGGCACGACCCGCGCCGAAAAACCCCTTGTGCCTGCGCCGCGCTCGGTTATATACGAACGAGGAAGGGGCGCGCCGGGTAATTAAGTACTCGGGATATTGCGGTCGAGCGTTCGGCCGGACGTGGCAGGGTGGGCCTTCGGCTCGCCTTTTTTGTTCGTGCACGTTGGTTTGGTTTCGCGCACGTAGGGCGGCACGGGAGCTGTGGCAATGGATATCGCCGACCGCATCGAAGCACTGGTGCGGCCGACTATTGAAGGTTTGGGTTACTTGTTGGTTCGAGTGCAAGTGTCGGGAAGACAGCGGTTGCGGGTTCAGATTATGGCGGAGCGAGCGGACGACCTGCCGATGATGGTGGACGATTGCGCGTACCTCAGCCAGGCCTTGTCTGCCGTTCTCGACGTGGAAGACCCCATTGAGGCGACCTATACCTTGGAGATAAGTTCACCGGGGATCGACCGGCCGCTTGTGCGGCTTGCGGATTTCGATCGCTTCATCGGAAAGGAAGCGCATGTCGAACTCTTCCGCCCGATTGATGGCCGGAGACGGTTCCGCGGTCGGCTGGCCGGTACACGAGGGGAACGCGTGCTGTTGGCATTGGATGGCACTAACGGGGAACTAGAGGTGGTGCACGCCGATATCCAGCGTGCGAAGCTTGTACTGACCGACGAGCTGCTGGCAGCTCACAACAAGTCATAGGCCACCATTTGCTCAACTGGAGATTGTCGTCGCACCGATGACCAAAACGCCCTCGGAAACAAACGTCGTCCACGCGCGCCCGGAGCTCTTGCAAGTTGCGGACACTGTCGCGCGTGATAAGAGCATCGACCGCGAGGAAGTGCTCGAAGCGATGGAGCAAGCGATTCAAAAGGCCGGACGCTCGAAGTATGGCCATGACCACGACATCCGAGCGCATATCGACCGCAACTCCGGTGAAATCTCGCTTGCCCGCTACATCGAGGTCGTGGAAGCGGTGGAAAACGAAACCACGCAGGTAACATTGGCGGCCGCTGTGCGCCGCCATCCCACGGCTGCGATAGGTGAATTCATCGTTGATCCGTTGCCGCCGATCGACTTCGGCCGGATTGCCGCCCAAACTGCCAAACAGGTCATTGTTCATAAGGTGCGCGAAGCAGAACGCCGTCGCCAGTACGACGAGTTCAAGGATCGCGTTGCGGATATCGTGAACGGGCTCGTGAAGCGCGTCGAGTTTGGCAATGTCATCGTCGACCTTGGCCGCGCCGAGGCGCTTCTGCGCCGCGAGGAGACGATTCCCCGCGAGCACTTCAATACGGGCGATCGCGTGCGCGCCTATATCATGGACGTCCGCGAAGAGCCACGCGGTCCTCAGGTTTTCCTGTCGCGCACCCACCCGCAGTTCATGGCCAAATTGTTCGCCCAGGAAGTCCCGGAGATCTACGAGGGGATTATAGAGATCCGTGCCGTGGCTCGCGACCCTGGATCCCGCGCCAAGATCGCCGTCCATTCACGCGATTCCGGAATTGACCCGGTCGGTCCGTGCATCGGCATGCGCGGCTCGCGCGTCCAGGCGGTTGTTGGCGAACTGCAGGGCGAGAAGATCGATATCATCCAGTGGTCAAATGATCCAGCCACCTTCGTTGTCAATGCACTGGCACCCGCCGAGGTCACCAAGGTGGTCCTCGATGAGGAAGCAAACCGGATCGAAGTGGTTGTTCCCGACGACCAGCTCAGCTTGGCGATCGGCCGCCGGGGTCAGAATGTGCGACTGGCTTCGCAATTGACTGGGTGGGATATCGACATTCTCACCGAGGAAGAGGAGTCGGTGCGACGGAATGCAGAATTTACAGCCCGTTCGCAGACGTTTGTTGATGCTTTGAACGTGGATGACGTTATCGCGCATTTGCTGGTAACCGAAGGTTTTACCACCGTTGAGGATGTTGGCTTCGTGCCTGTCGAAGAATTAGCTGAGGTCGAAGGTTTGGATGTTTCAATTGCCGAAGAACTCCGCAATCGCGCCCGGGCGTTCCTCGATGCCCGCGACGAAGCGGACACACGCCGCCGCGTCGAACTCGGAGTAGAGGATTCGCTGGCGTCGCTGGAAGGACTGAAGCCGGCGGCACTGGTCGCCCTCGGCAAGGCCGGGGTGAAGACATTGGACGATCTCGCCGACCTCGCGGGGGACGAGCTGCTGGAGATCCTGCCTCAGGATTCGCTCTCTCAAGAGCGCGCTGACGCGATCATCATGGCGGCGCGCGCTCACTGGTTTGAAGACGAGCAATCTGAGGGGACACCAGCATCAGGCGAAGCCGCGCCAGTGGCGGTTGGCCGGGGCGCCGAGGGGCGGTGAGCGGGATGGTCGCTGCTGCGACGGAGGTGTTTGCCCAGGAGATTGAAGACGATCGCTCGGCTTGCGAGCGCCGCTGCCTGGTCCGCGGCACGGCCGTCAGCCGCCGTGACCTGATTCGCTTCGTGATCAGTCCCGGGGGAGTGCTCGTTCCGGACATTGAGGAACGGTTGCCCGGCCGGGGTTTCTGGGTCACGGCCGATCGAATGGCCCTTGGCACAGCGGTGCGGCGGAAGTTATTCGCAAGGGCCGCAAGACAGGCCGTGGTCGTGCCGGAAGAGTTGGCTCAACAGCTTGAGCTTTCGCTAGTTCGACGCTGCCGCGAATTGGTAGGGCTTGCCCGGCGTGCCGGACAGGCGGTTTTCGGATATCAGAAAGTTCGCGAGCAGCTTCTGACAGGGCTGGACGGGATGCTGATTGAGGCCGTTGATGGTGCGAGCGGCGATTGCCGCAAGCTGCAGGCCCTCGCCCCCCAAATGCCGGTGCTGCGCGTTCTGACCGCTGCGGAAATCGGTGCCGCCGTCGGGCGGGACCATATTGTCCATGGCGTCATTCGTTCGGGGCGGTTGGCGGAGCTGTTGGGTCGTGAGGCCCGCCGGTTGTCGGGCTTGCGACCCGCAGTGCCGACCCCTCTTAAGCCAGTTGAGTCGACGTGAACAAGATGACCGATATCGACGAACGCGACCGGAAGAAGCAGAGCGACGGAAAGCAGCCGCGTCGGTTGGAGCTTAAGAAGACGGTCGAAACCGGCCAAGTTCGCCAAAGCTTCGCCCACGGTCGATCCAAGATGGTTACCGTGGAGGTTCGCAAGAAGCGCACCTTCGCGCCAGAAACGCGAGGTCGGTCCCTTGACGGAGCGCGCGGCCATCATCGCGATGGCGGCCCCGGCGAAGCTGGATCTCCACGGCCCGAGATAAAGGCGCGGGATGGCTCGGCGGTCGGTTTGACCAATGCCGAGAAGGCGACGCGGGTTCGCGCCCTGCAGGATGCGATGAAAGCGGAGGAAGATCGGAATCTCGCTCCGCCGTCCAGCGTTTCCGCAGAAGAGTCTTTCTTAGAAGAGGCTATTGAGCAGGAAAGCGCGGATGCAGCCGCCGCAGAAGCGCTTCCGCCAGAGGCTCCAGCAATTCCGCAACCCGCGGATAGCACCTTGCTAGGCGTTCCGGATGAGGCCATCGAAGAGGGCCTGCCCGAGCAGGCCACGCCGATCGCACCGATTGTTGAAAAGGCTGAGCCGGCAGCAGCAGCGCCTACCCAGCCGGTCCATGATGAAAGCGCCACGGTTCTCGATGAAGGAACTAGTGATCAGAACCGGAAGGCGGCAGGACAACCCGTTGCCGAACCTGCTGATGCAGCTACGAAACCGGCGACCGTCGAAGCTGACTCTGACGCCCGGGGGAAGCCAAAACGGCCGACGCGGGTGGAGGTTCGCAAAGTCGACCCGGGCCGGCGGGATGAAGCCAGTGGTCGTCGTTCGGGGAAAATTAACATAACCGACGTTTTGGACGACGCCGCAGGCGAGCGCATGCGCAGCTTGGCATCGGTGCGGCGCGCCCGCGAGAAAGAGCGGCTGAAGCAGATCAGCCAACGGATGGAAAATCAGAAGGTCGTGCGCGACGTGATCATTCCAGAGAGCTTGACGGTGCAGGAGCTGGCCAACCGGATGGCCGAGCGCTCCACCGACGTGATCAAGGCGCTGATGCGCATGGGGGTGATGGCCACGATCAATCACACCATCGATGCGGATACGGCAGAGCTCTTGGCGGTCGAATTCGGCCATAACGTGCGCCGGGTAACCGCAGCCGATGTTGAAATAGGGTTGAGGGGGGAGGAGGACGTCGCGAGTGATCTGGTCCGCCGTCCCCCGGTTGTCACGGTGATGGGCCATGTCGACCATGGCAAAACTTCCCTCCTGGATGCGCTCCGCAAGACGGATGTGGCGGCGCATGAAGCCGGCGGGATAACGCAACATATCGGCGCGTATCAGGTCACGCTGGCTGATGGTGAGCGGATTACCTTCATCGATACCCCGGGCCACGCCGCATTCACGCAGATGCGAGCGCGTGGTGCTCGGGCGACGGACATCGTTGTCCTTGTTGTGGCCGCCGACGACGGTGTCATGCCGCAAACAGTGGAAGCCATCAACCACGCCAAGGCGGCAGAGGTGCCGATCATCGTTGCCATCAACAAGATCGATCGGCCGGACGCTGATCCGAGACGCGTACGCACCGAGCTTCTGCAGTACAGCATTCAGGTCGAGGAAATGGGCGGCGAGACGCTCTCTATAGAAGTCTCGGCCAAGGAAGGCACCAATCTGGATAAGCTGGCGGAAGCAATCCTTCTGCAGGCGGAATTGCTCGACCTGAAGGCAAACCCGGATCGGCCGGCCGAGGGCCTGATTATTGAAACAAAGGTGGAGCGTGGTCGCGGCGCTGTTGCCACCGTGCTCGTTCAACGAGGCACGCTGCGGGTGGGTGACATCTTCGTTGCGGGGAGCGAATGGGGTCGCGTTCGCGGCATGATGGATGCGGTAGGCGCCCAGTTGAGTGAAGCGCTGCCCAGTATGCCTGTCGAAGTGCTGGGCCTGAACGGCGTGCCGGCAGCCGGTGACGATGTGGTTGCGGTCCCCAATGAAAGCCGCGCGAGGGAAATTACAGAGTTTCGCCAACGGCGGACTCGCGAGGCTCGGGTCTCGGTGGGACGCGGCACTTTCGAACAGCTCTTCAATAGAATCCAGCAGGGCGAGGGGCAAGAGCTGGCCGTTGTCATCAAGGCCGACGTGCATGGTTCCGCCGAAGCGATCGTCGGCGCCCTTGAGAAACTTGGTGGCGATCAGGTCAAGGTGGTGGTGCTGCATACGGGCGTAGGAGGCATCAACGAAACCGACGTCAGCTTGGCCCGTGCCTCCAACGGTCTCATCATTGGCTTCAACGTACGGGCTAATCCCCAGGCGCGCGAACTGGCGCGGCGCGATGGGGTCGAGATTCGCTACTACTCGATCATTTACGAACTGGCCGACGACGTAAAATCGCTGCTGTCGGGTATGTTGGCGCCTACTTTGCGAGAGAACATTCTGGGGTATGCCGACATCCGGGAAATCTTCAATATTTCAAAAGTTGGCAAGGTCGCAGGCTGCCGGGTTACGGAAGGTGTCGTTCGTCGTGGTAGTAAAGTTCGACTCTTGCGCGACAATGTGGTGATACACGAAGGCGACCTGTCTCAGCTTAAGCACTTCAAGGAAGATGTTAGAGAGGTCCGCGAGGGCTTCGAGTGCGGCATTACCCTGGCCAACTATCAGGATATTCAAATCGGCGACCGCATCGAAAGCTTCGAAATGGAGGAGGTGGCGCGGGAGCTTTAGGGTGGCTTGGCCACACCTTGGGCGCTGCGTCCAATTTCCATGGTGCGTCGTCACCAACCATCGGGTCAGCGTCAACTCCGCGTCGGCGAGGAGTTGCGACATGCGCTTGCCTGGATCATTGAGCGTGATGAACTTCGCGATGCCGTTCTGTCGGGAAGAGCGGTCACTGTGACCGAGGTGCGAATCAGTCCCGACCTGCGCCAAGCGACGGTCTTTGTGATGCCGCTTGGGGGAAGCGCGCAGGACACCGTGCTTGCGGCGCTGACGCGTGCTCGCGGCTTCTTGCGGCGACGGATTGCCGACAACGTGAAGTTAAAGTATGTGCCCGATTTGACGTTTCGGATCGACCGGTCTTTTGAGGAGGCGGACCGGATCGCCCGGATGTTGCGTCAGCCGGACGTCGTCCGTGATCTGGAACCTGCTTCCGGAACGTCGAAAGATAAAGATAATGATGGGGAAAGTTAGCTTGGCTGGACGACGAGGTGCGAGAAAGATCAGCGGGTGGCTCGTTGTTGATAAGCCGGCTGGGATGACTTCGGCGGCAGTTGTGGGCCGGGTTCGCAGAGCCACAGGTGCGGCAAAGGCAGGACACGGCGGCACACTTGATCCGCTGGCGACGGGTTTGCTGCCGCTGGCGCTCGGCGAAGCGACCAAGACCGTCAGTTACGTTATGGAAGGTCGCAAGGTCTACCGGTTCACCGTCCGCTGGGGGGAGCAGCGAGACACCGATGATGCTGACGGTCAGGTCGTCGCGATCAGTGATCTGCGTCCGATCCGCAACGAGATCGTCGCGGTGCTCGATCGCTTCCAGGGAGATATTGAACAAGTCCCACCCACTTACTCGGCGATCAAGGTATCCGGCGAACGCGCTTATGCTCTCGCCCGCGCCGACCAACCCGTGGAGCTTGCTGCGCGAACTGTGCACGTTTCCAGGATTGAGTTGCTTGATTGCCCATCGGCGGATCTCTCCATCTTCGAGGTGGAGGCCGGTAAGGGCGTCTATATGCGGGCCTTGGCCCGTGACTTGGGTGCGGCCTTGGGCTGCCTCGGACATGTCATTGCCTTACGCCGGATGTCGGTCGGACCGTTTACCGAATCGCAGGCAATATCCCTGGAAAAGCTGGAGTTGGTCGGTCATAGTGAGGACTTGAAGACGTACCTGCTTCCGGTGGGGTCAGCGCTGGCCGGCATCCCGGCACTGAGCGTTACCGAAGCGGAGGCCAATAGTCTCCAGCGCGGGCAGCCCATCGCGGCATTGCCTGTTGCAAGCCGGTCCCCCTCCACTCAGGTCAGTCGGGACGCCGTCGTCTGTGCGATGGCGAGGGGCAAGGCGGTGGCATTGGCCCAGATCAAGGGGGGAGAGATTCACCCCCTCCGAATTCTCAATTATTGATGCACGGAGACCCCGATGTCGATCACCGCTGAGCGTAAACAGGAAGTGATCAAGGAGTATGCGACCGCCGAAGCTGACACAGGCTCGCCAGAAGTACAGGTGGCGATACTAAGCGAGCGCATTCGTAACCTCACCGAACACTTGAAGGCGCACAAGAAAGATTTCCATTCACGCCGTGGCTTGCTGATGATGGTCGGTCAGCGCCGGCGATTGCTGGACTATCTGAAGCGCAAGGAGGTCAGTCGCTATGAGCGGCTGGTCGAACGGCTGGGATTGCGCCGCTGAGGCTGGGACTGCTTCAATTCATCGATTTCGCGCAGCGTTGACTGAACGGAAAGAGCCGTTCTGATCGACCGCCCGATCCAAAGGATACCGTGCATGTTCAAAGAATTCCGAAAGGAGCTCGACTGGGGCGGACGCTTGCTCGTGCTCGAATCAGGCAAGATCGCTCGCCAAGCCGACGGCGCTGTTATCGCCACGATGGGCGAGACCAAAGTTCTATGCACCGTCGTGTATGACAAGACGCCAAAGGCCGGGCTCGACTTCTTTCCCTTGTCCGTGCACTACCAGGAAAAGAGCTTCGCCGCTGGCAAAATTCCTGGAGGCTTCTTCAAGCGTGAAGGCCGGCCGGCGGAGAAAGAGATCCTGACATCGCGGTTGATCGACAGGCCGATCCGGCCATTGTTTGCCAAAGGGTATCGCAACGAAACCCAGATCATTTGCACCGTCTTGAGCCACGATCTGGAAAACGACCCTGATATCGTTTCCATGATTGGCACCTCTGCGGCATTGACACTCTCTGGCGTTCCCTTCCTTGGCCCCATCGCCGGTTGCCGCGTCGGCTACATCAACGGCGATTATGTCCTCAACCCTCAGCTTGATCAAATGGGGGCGAGCGCCCTGGACCTCGTTGTTGCCGGTACACGCGACGGCGTGCTGATGGTCGAGTCGGAGGCAAAGGAACTCACCGAAGAAGTCATGCTGGGCGCGGTCATGTTCGGGCACCGCGGCTTCCAACCTGTGATCGAAGCGATCATTGAACTTGCCGAAGTCTGCGCGAAAGAACCTCTGGACCTCCCCAAAGCACCGGTGGGGATCGAGGGCCTGGCAGAAAGAATCAATCATTTGGCCGGAACGGGGCTGGCTGAGGCCTATGCTGAGGTCGTCAAGCAGGATCGCCGGGACAAGGTTGCGGCGGTCAAGCAGCGAACGCAAGCGGCGCTAGCCGAAGACGAAACGCTTGATCAGATGCTGGTGTTCGAGTGTTTCGACGAACTCTTCAAGGATCTTGAAAAGAGTATCGTACGCCGGAGCATCGTTACCGAAAGCAAGCGGATCGATGGACGTGACACACGCGCGGTTCGGCCGATCGCGGTCGAAGTCGGGCTGTTGCCCCGAGCTCATGGCAGCGCGTTGTTTACTCGCGGCGAGACCCAGGCGCTGGTTGTGACCACCCTGGGCACGGGCCAGGATGAGCAGATCGTTGACGCGCTTGCCGGCGAATTCCGCGAGCACTTCATGTTGCACTATAATTTTCCGCCCTACTCGGTGGGTGAGGCGGGCCGCTTCGGATTTACCGGTCGTCGCGAGATCGGGCATGGCAAGCTTGCCTGGAGAGCGATTCGCCCCCTTTTGCCGCCTAAGGCGGAATTCCCCTACACCATTCGTGCCGTATCCGAAATTACAGAGTCCAATGGCTCGTCCTCGATGGCGACGGTCTGCGGCACCTCCCTTTCGCTGATGGACGCAGGCGTTCCGTTGGGCAGGCCGGTGGCCGGCATCGCGATGGGGCTGATCAAGGAACCGGACGCCTTCGTTGTCCTGTCCGATATTCTCGGAGACGAAGATCACCTTGGGGATATGGACTTCAAGGTCGCCGGCACCGAGCAAGGCATCACAGCCTTGCAGATGGACATCAAGATTACATCCCTCACCGAAGCGATTATGCAGAGTGCTCTCGAGCAGGCGCGCGATGGTCGTATTCACATCCTGGGCGAGATGGCGAAAGGGATTGCCTCCGCACGGGAAGATCTCAACAGCAATGCGCCGCGGATCACCGTTATCCACATCAATAAGGAAAAGATCAGGGAGGTGATCGGGCCGGGCGGCAAGATGATCCGCGAAATCTGCGAAACGACGGGGGCGCGCATCGATTTGGAGGATGACGGCACGGTGAAGGTCGCCGCCGTCGATCAGCGGGCGGCAGACGCGGCCATCGACTGGATCCGGTCGATCGCGGCAGAGCCCGAAATCAACATGGTCTACACTGGGAAGGTTGTGAAGGTCGTTGATTTTGGCGCGTTCGTAAATTTCCTCGGCACCCGTGATGGGCTCGTTCACATCAGCGAGCTCGCGAAGGAACGCGTTGGAAAGGTGACCGACGTCGTTCAGGTGGGAGATACGGTTAAGGTCAAGCTGATCGGCATCGATGATCGGGGTAAGATCAAACTCTCGATGCGGGCTGTCGATCAGGAGACCGGGCAGGATCAGGGAGAAAAAGCGCCGGTCAAGGCCAGCTGATCGGCTTTTGCTCCGATTCGAAAGAAACCGGCAGCCAATCCCCGGTGTATAGAACGTCGCGCGGGCAGCGAGTCGCCTTTCGTCGAGGGTTATATATATCCATAGATAGGGAGCCGGCGGCGCCCTCCGGTGTCATGGGAACGCAACGCTCAACCCGGTGCGCCGGTGTTGGCACACGCTGAAATAGGAGAAAAAAGCTGTTGCGATCCCTCGAAATCTCCGGCCGCGAGGTCTTGCCGATCGTTGAAGGCGGCAAGGGCGTTTCCATTTCGAATGGACGGAGTGCCGGTGCATTTGCCGCGGCAGACTGTGTCGGGACGTTTTCGGGTGTCAACTCAGACGCCTTTGACGAGAACGGAAACGTTATTCCTCAGATTTACCAGGGCCGTACCCGTCGTGAGCGGTATGAAGAACTGGTCGCTTATGCTATCCGCGGCGGTATCGCGCAGGCACGGATCGCGTACGAAGAAGCAAGCGGCCGCGGCCGCATTCATATGAACGTTTTGTGGGAGGCCGCAGCGACACCGCGCATCCTGCATGGCGTATTGGAAGGGGCGAGAGGGCTGATCCACGGCATTACCTGTGGCGCGGGCATGCCTTATAGATTGGCGGAGATCGGCGCTTCCTTCGGTGTGTTCTGCTATCCGATTGTCTCTTCCGCGCGCGCCTTCAGGGCATTGTGGCGGCGCTCTTACAGCAAATACCGCCACTGCCTCGGAGGGGTCGTTTACGAAGATCCCTGGCTGGCAGGCGGCCACAACGGACTCAGCAATTCAGAAGATCCAACGCGGCCGGAGCCGCCCCTGCCCCGCGTGATGGAACTGCGGCGGGAGATGCGGGCATACGGGCTGGAGACGGTGCCGATCTTTATGGCCGGGGGAATTTGGTATCTGCGTGAATGGCGGGACTGGATCGAGAACCCGGATCTCGGGCCGATTGCCTTTCAGTTCGGTACGCGGCCGCTGGTCACGCAGGAAAGTCCCGTGTCCTCGGAGTGGAAGCGCCGGCTGCTGGCGTTGAAGGACGGCGACGTCTATCTAAATCGCTTTAGTCCCACGGGGTTTTATTCTTCGGCGGTCCGCAACGCGTTTCTGCGGGAACTTGTTGAACGGAATGAAAGACAAGTGGCCTACACCCGGGAACCGGTTGGTGAGCATACACAACCTCTGCGCGTCGGCGCGCGCGGTCGAACGGTTTACGTCACTCCGGCCGATTCCCAACATGTGGAGGCATGGATCGAGGCTGGTTATTCCGAAGCGCTTCGTACGCCGGACTCCACCATGATTTTCGTAACGCCTGGGAAATCCTCTCAAATCCGTACGGATCAACAGGCATGCATGGGCTGCCTGTCTGCTTGCCGGTTTTCCAATTGGGCAGAGAATGAGGAAGGAACTACCGGAAAGCTCGCTGACCCGCGGTCCTATTGCATCCAAAAAACCCTGCAGGAGATTGCGCACAACGGCGACGTCGACAACAATCTGATGTTTGCTGGGCACAACGCCTATCGGTTTGCCTCTGATCCCTTTTACAGGCACGGCTTCGTTCCCACAGTTCGGCAACTGGTCGACCGAATCCTAAGCGGTGATTGACTACTACAGTTGCGGATGATCTTATGGCGACGACGACATCAGGCCGCAGCAACCCTTAGCCACTACCAATCCCGCCTTTATCCGCGGTGACCTATACTCGGTTAAGCGTCGCCGCCGACATCGCCCTGGTTGACCTCCGAATCAGCCAAGAGCGCCTCGCGCATCGTGTCCCAGGCCAGGGTCGCGCAGCGGATGCGAACGGGGAAGGCGTGAACTCCGGAGAACACCAGCAAGTGCTCGAGCGCAGCGACGTCCTCCCGCGGTACGGCCATGCGATCGAAACGACCGAGCCGGCAGATATTCTCGAACTCGCTGAACAATCTTTGACATTGCTCTGCCGTCCGGCCGCGCAAGAGGTCCGTCATCACCGAGGCCGAGGCGAGGCAGATCGCGCAGCCCTGGCCCACGAAAGCGGCGTCGGCGACCGTCCCATCGCCAAAGCGCAGATACACGGTTACCTGATCGCCACACAGCGGATTGTCGCCGTGCGCACTGGTGTCGGCGTCATCAAGCGTGCGAAAATTGCGAGGAGCCCGGGCATGCTCAACAATCACGGACTGATAGAGTTCTCGCAGATCTCGCATCTAGCCGAACAGCTCCCTCACATCCGCCAGCGCCGATACCAGGGCGTCGACATCACCCATCGTATTATATAGGCCGAACGACACGCGCGCCGTCGCCGCCACGCCAAGTCGCCGCATCAGCGGCTGGGCGCAGTGGTGACCCCCCCTTATGGCCACCCCGGAGGCGTCGAGGATGGTCGCGATGTCATGCGGATGCACGTCATCCATCAAGAAAGAGATAATGCCCGTCCGCTCCCCGCCAGCGGCGTCGCCTCCCGCCAGGAGATGCACGCCGGGAATGCTATTCAGCCGCTCGACCGCGTAGGTTCGCAGGGCACGCTCGTGCGCCGCAACCCGATCAAGACCTAGTCGGTCAAGATACTTGCAGGCGGCCGAAAATCCGATTGCCTCGATGATCGGGGGCGTTCCGGCTTCGAACCGGTACGGCGGCTCCCTGAAGGTGGTGTTTTCGAAGCTGACTGAGGCGATCATCTCCCCGCCGCCTTGGTAGGGCGGCATGTCCCTCAGCAGGTCGCGTCTTCCCCAGAGCGCCCCGATCCCGGTCGGGCCGTACATCTTGTGCGCCGAGAAGGCGTAGAAGTCGACGTCGAGTGCACGGACGTCCAGGGGGAAATGCGCGGCGGCCTGGCAACCATCCACCAGGATGAATGCGCCTGCTGCGTGCGAGATTTGGGCGATCGCTTCGATCGGAAGGACGGTGCCGAGAACGTTCGACACATGGGTAACGGCGACGAGGCGGGTTCGTGGCCCGAGCAAGCTCTCGATACCGGAAAGCTCGACCGTGCCGTCGTCAGCCATTGGCACCACGCGCAGAACGGCGCCAGTTGTCTGGCTGAGAAGCTGCCAGGGTACGATGTTCGAATGATGCTCCAGTTCGGTGACGACGACCTCATCCCCGGGGGAGAGGAATGTGCGACCGAAGCTTGCCGCGACGAGATTAATGGCCTCCGTCGCACCGCGGACAAGGACCACTTCATCGGCGGCACTGGCCCCGATGAATCGGGCGACCGTTGCGCGGGCTTCTTCGTAGGCTTCGGTTGCGGCTTCACCGAGCGTATGGACCCCCCGATGCACGTTCGCGTAGCGTGTTTCGCAGAAAGCGTTCATCGCATCGAGGACGGCGCGCGGTTTCTGAGTCGTGGCGGCAGAGTCGAGCCAGACTAACGGCCGGCCTCCGATTTCGATTGTCAGGATGGGAAAGTGTCGGCGCGCTTGGTGCAGCAGCGTGCCCTCCCCAGCTGTGGTTCCGGCTGTATCGACGTTTCTGACTGCCCGCATTCCGATATCCCGCCTCACGGTGCTTCGGCGCCATTCGTTCCTCTCGCTTCGGCAACCGCTTCTCCGATTATACCCGGGCGAAGGGCCCAGTTTCCATGCAGGTTAGGCGGAGCCGAAAGCGTAATGCCGCAGGCTTGGCTCCTCGGTGTATCCTCGATGCAGCCCGACAGGCTTGCAAAGTATTGTAGTAGTTGAGATTTCCTTGGAAGGCTGGTGTCTGCCGGGAGAGTGTGCAAAGTCCGGTAACGCGAAAGTATTTATTTTTTTAAACGTCCGCGTGTCAATGTTCATGAAATATCAACAGCCTATAGATTATCTAGCAAATTGGGTGACGATAGAGTGTAATTCAAACTTTTAAGACAACCTGAGCAGGAAACTCTAGCCCTCAATGCGGTAAGGGGGAAGGCAACATTGGTCTTCGCTTAGCATGTCATGTTACGATTGAATGAACATCCGATAAGACTCGTGACTCAGAGGTACTCAAGATGCGGCTCGGCAGCACGCGGTTGAACGCGGAAAGCCACGCTAAGACGCTGTCGACACCTCTAGTATCGACCGCGACCATGACGCACTCTCCCCAATTAATGAGGACCGACGGCGGGTTTGATCCCGCAATCCGCCCATCGCATGGCGCAGGGTCTTGGGCTACGGTTCTCATCGCCGCCTCCGCAGCGATCTTCATATCGACCATTGTAATCGAGCGAGCGTTGACGGCAGGGGTGTTGTCGCCTTGGACGCGGTCGAGTGCCACATTGCCAACCGAGAACAACCGCTTCGAGACGCCCGCAGATAACAAAAGCGGCGTTCTCCGCCTGCCGCCTCTCGAACCAGAACTATGGCGATCTGCCAGCAGCTCGCTTTATTCTCCGCTTACCGCCGTGCCGGATGTGTCACAGCGCGCGGTGGTACCGTCCCAGTCGAACGAACAGTGGCACGACAGAGCGCCCGCAACGGTCCGAGTCGGCGACGGCTCGGTTGCGGAACTTGCGGAGGCTTCCGCAGATTCCGGGACGGGCAAACCGGCTCCCTCCTTATTGATCGCCTTCGGCAACGATTATCTCGCCCGTAAGGACGTCGCTGCTGCCCGTCTCTTTTATCGAAGAGCTGCCGACGGCGGCAGCGCAGGTGGCGCGGCGGCATTGGCCGCCAGTTACGATCCTGTTTATCTGAATCAACACGCCCTGCACGGGGTTCGGCCCGACCCGAAGGAGGCGCTGCGCTGGTATTATGTAGCGACGGAAATGGGCGATCTCTCCGCTGCTAGCCGGGTCACCGCCTTGATGGACTGGTTGCGATCAGCGGCATTGGGCGGAGATAACAACGCGCGTGCCCTCCTTGAGCGAGCCTCCCGTTGAAAGGAGACGACCGCCTTTACCGCGATGGAACGGAGGAGGCGGCAGGCGCCGCCACCGACGGCTGTTGTGTCTGCTGGCGGGCCCGCCACTCCAGAAACTGCGCAAACAGGGCTTCGCTGTTGTGCGCGCGATCTGATCCACGGCCGGCCTCCTTCATAAATCTGAGAAAGTCGTTGAATGAGGCTTTGAGTGCCAAGTCATAGCCGGCTCCCCGCGCGGTGGGCCGCCGGTCGAGCCAATCCTGCGCTGGCTGAAAGCGGGTCCAGCCGGGCACTTCTGCTGCCAAGTTCACCTCCAGCCACTTCGGATGGCGTGGCGGCTGCATAAAAGCCTCGATGTTATTGAAGAACGTCTCAACGAAGGTACTGGTTCGGCGGTATCGATCCGTATCCTTCTCCCAGTTATAAACGGCCATGACCGCGCCAACGGCAACGGTATCCGCCGGTTGGGCCTCGTCAATGAGGGCCGGGTAGTCGGCGTGGGTCAGCGACGACGGCAGATAGATGCGCAGCAAATCGGCACTCAACGGAACGGGCAGGAAATGCAATCCGGTTCCGGCCTCGATCCGCCGAAACAAGTCGGTCGGTTTGCCGGCGACGAAAACCATGGCCGAAATTTCCCCGGCCTTCAGCTTTTCGAGCGCCAGAGCCTGGTCGAAATTTGTCGATTCAACATTGAGACCTAATTGTGCGAACAGCGTTGCCGCCGTCATTGCGGTGCCGCTGCCGGCTCCATCCACATTCACTTTCTTTCCTGCGAGGTCAGCAAGCTTCTGGATATCAGGCGCGGCCAGAATGTGAACCTCCTCATTATACAGTTTTGTAACGTAGCGAACACGCTGCTCTATGTTAGGGAAAAGCCTTTCCTTGAGGATGAAACCTAGGACATCTGATTGTACGATGGCAAAATCAATGCCCCGCAGATAAAGTAAATCGGTGATATTTTGCAACGATCCTTTGCCAATGATTGGAAGAACACGCAGCTTGTTTTCAGTGTCCAGGACTGTGGCAAGATCGCTGGCGATCCGGATATAGGTACCGTTAACGCCACCTGAGATGATCGCAATTGTCCCTTGATTGACGCGCTCCCGTAGTGAATCGAGAGACTGCGCTGACGACGTGACGACGTTGGCAATGACCAGACACAAAGCCAATGCAAGAGCCCATGTTATTTTCTTCATCACGCCCTCTCTAAGAGTCTGTCCGGGAAGATCATGAGGGATTGCATAGTTTTCGCAGCATGAGGCGGATGGAGGCGAGCCTGAGGAAGGCGAGCGCCTTGCGGTTGAGGTTCTCCCAATCCTTGGCCAGGCGTCGGCAG